>Ga0056114_1000930_pt1 | contig 12014 bp, 10 predicted proteins | sample WorMetHERISLAND1_FD_77005 | JGI IMG/M metagenome (GOLD analysis project Ga0056114, IMG submission 77005) | Marine gutless worms symbiont microbial communities from Max Planck institute for Marine Microbiology, Germany - Olavius loisae HERON... ...
CAATGCGTGTAGTATGTTATGTGAATGTCTTAGAGTGCGAGATGGTTTACTAAAGCTGCCAGACTGTTTTTCGCAGAGTGACATTAATGATATTATTTTGTACTTGAGCACGTCATAGTGTCGCTTTTATGTAGGTTTTTTGTGTTGGTTTTTTGTTCTTTTATATGTTTACATTTTTATATTTCATTGTATGCTATTGTTTAGGCCTATACTGTGTACTTTGTATACGATTTTCATAATAAATAAATTGGGTAAAAAGGTAACTTGTCCTGATCATCAGTAGTTCCAATACTAGGTGCGCTCGCTGATAGGCTTGCATTGCCGGCTTCTGCAGAGCTACTGCAAGGCTTCAGACAGATAATGTGCCTATTTCTATTTGATTCCATTAACAATAAAACAGCCTAATAATTATCACCAGCCTGCACCATATTACGCAAGTTTCTCGCCCGGCCACGATACATAATTTTATATCATATCGCTTGCTATGATTTGTACACTTTTGGGTCAAAGATGACAATTGCTGCAGGATTCCACTAGAAGTGAGCGCGTTTCAAAAGGATCCAGCATCCCAGTCATCTCAATCTATTCATCCCTCTATGAATAAAAGGCAGTTAATCGGATCCGAATGTCATTAATTAACTCCCGATCGATACTGGACTCTCCCGTACGGTGGATACTCACGGCATCGTCCGGCCTGAAGTAATCGCGTTCAATCGCCTTCATGTTGTTTTACGCAACACTTATCTTACGAGGCTACCTCTGCCTTTTTCTCCTCGAGGCGAATTGTATGCTAATAAGAAACAGAGTCACTCCGTCCACTGATGGACATTTCCGCTGTGATCCACATGTTCTCTCACTGGACAATTTATTCTACTCTCTTGTAATAAAAAACTCATATCAAATAATATATATATATATATGTATTAATTCAGCCGACATAACTATTCCTTGGCTGTGTGTTCATCTCTATGCTCCATACTACTCGGGCTTGTTTACGATAAAAGGTCATGGGTCGTCTGCAGCCGACCTTGCCGCGTAAAAATTGGCCATATCACTCATTCACAAATTCAATGTATCATGATGACAGTTTTCATTTCCATTCTTCGCGTTGTCGTTTATCAATGGAAGGTTCTTGCATGTTCTCTGACTTATCACTTTGACTGCTAAGCTATTTCCCCGATGACATAATTCCGTCACCGCGCGGCCATGTGTTCTCGTCCTCGTCTGAGACTGACTACGCCGCGTTACTCCTATTTATTAACGGGTCTAGTTTCACACAAACACTATACTAGACTGTACATATCTCTCATCATAACTTCACTGCGGTCATTTTTTTATTCGAAAGAGCAGTTAAAATCGCCTCACAGACTTATGTATTTCTATAGCGTGCTATATGTAGACCATACCGTTTAGTGATTAATATTTGCCAAAAATGCAAATATGGTGACCAAGGCGATATATTTATTACTGCTTTTTGTGTCGTCGCTTTCTTGAGAGATTCGTCTCTTTCCTTAGTAAGAAATGTTCAAATAATGCTAGTGAAACGTCATGACACCAGCTCTGACAGCATGACATTTATCATAAGTAGCTTTCATTTCCTGTTTAGCTTCCACTCTGTTCAGACAAAACAGCCGAGTGTAGCAATTTTAAGGAATTTTTCAGCCACGAATAATATGAATCTGCCTCTGTCGTTAAAAATGTTTTTATCTCACCCTCTATGGGGCTAAGTAACGGCATGTAAAATCCATGGACTATTTCAAACGGACTTATTTTCGTGGATACACTACTGGTTGAAAGCAGACTTAACTGAATGAGCGGCAAAATTAGTTCAATGTTTTTGTCGTCAATTTCTGGTGTAGAATAACGCTTCAAGCCTTCGTTAACTCTTTTTATGACATGTTCTACGTAACCGTTAGCACGGGCATTCAAAGCCGCGCTAGGTTTGTGTTGTATTCCAAGCAATTAAGTCACGTGACCGAAAAATCGTGACAAAATATTGCGAAATGTCTTTGGTACACATAATTGGAACATAGTTGGTCTCAATCGGGTTTCTTGTTTGCCTCCAGGTAGTGCAATTTTGTATAGTAGATCACTTTCTACATAATAGTTTTCAGCTACCAAGAGTAGCCTCCTTTCCGTTTCACTATCACCTGTCAACAGATTGTATCGCAGATATTTTTACATGTCACCAAACTCGTCATCATGTACATAATCCTTTTCTGTGAGGGCCGGGTCATGTATTACTTCTCTTGACAACTGTGGCAATATACTATCTGCGGTCTGGTTTTCAACGGTCGATTGCCTATCGTGGCCTTGTGTTTGATTAATGACCTCAGCTCATTTATCATCTACGCCTGCGTCTCGATCTGTCGAGCTAATCTACTCGGTCTCCTCACTCGAGGGGTCTATGCTTGTTGGACTGCAAGATAAATCGGCATTGTTTGCATCCGATGTTTCTCTCGAAACGCTGATCTTCGGCACCTGTGCTTGCGACGTTAATTTTCTCTCTTCTCTTTTAGCCTTGCACTACGTCGAGGTTCAATGTCAATAGCATTGATAGCGTTATTGTTCTCTGTATATCCCCGTGGACTAAAAGAATTAGCCAAAGGGTTCAACTTCGACTGTATAGCCATGGCTGAGCTTTGGTTGTCGATCGTTTTGATCTTGCGTTAAAGAAATACGCTGCCCATTGGCCAGGATCGATTTCAATGGTTCGATCATTTTGTGACATTGTTGATTCGTCCTCCTGCCGTACATCGGCTTTAACATGTGATCTTTGTGACCTTGTAGTATCACATGTGACCGGCAAAATGAATTCCTCTCGTAACATGCGATCATCTGGTCGCAAACGTTGCATTTGACTATCATGTAAGTCATCATAAATTCTACTTAAACAATCTGCAGTATAGTTATGAACACCTTGTACAAACCGTATGTTAAGGCGAAATTGGCTTAGATAAGCAATTAATCGCTTCTCTCTCGCGTTCATTGGTTGGTATTTTTGTAGCTGCACTACAACAGTATTATAAGTGAATACGTGCACCTCATTAGCCAATAGTAGATTTTCATAGGCTCGCAAAGACATGGCTAGACCGTACATTTCAAGCTAATATGCCAGCCATTTCTTTCGATTGGGCGTCGTGGCTACTGAAAGGTAGGCACAGACATGAGGTACGTTATCATCGTCTATTTGCCACAGCATACTACCTATGCCATCCAATCCTGCGTCTACAGTGAGGTAAACTGGACGATTTGGTTGAAGTGGCTTAATTATAGGATTCGAGGTCAGTGCGACCTTGAGCTCCTCTAACTCTGCAGTACAATTATCGGTCCATATGAATTTTCTATCATTTCTCAGCAATTGTCGCACGTTTGCAGTCTTCCTACTGAAGTTCGGAATATGTTTTCGGAAATACTGCAATAGACCTAATAGCCTTTGTAACGATTTATTAATCTTGGGAGGCCGAATGATCTTTATGGCCTTGATTTTACTGTCACTGATACGTATGCCATGCTGATTTATAATATAACCAAGATATTCGATCTCTGGATAAGCTACTAAAGTTTTGGTTGGATTAATTACCAAATTATTAATTGATAAATTGTGCAACACCTCTTTTAAATGCGTGAAATGTTCCGAAAATGAGGATGATACTAGAAAAAGGTCATCCACATTACAGAATAGGTAATTCCACCTCGTCTTATCCTTGAAAACTTTCGACATCATTTGAATGAATGCCGCGGGGCTAGCTGCTAACCCCATGGGTAGTGTCACGTGACAGTATAAAATTCCTGTCTTCGGCTATACGAAAGCTGTGATTGGTTGGCTACGTCTAGATATTGGAAGTTGGTAGTACCCTTTAAAAAAGTTACAGGACGTCATTTGAGTCGGTTTTAAAGCTGTAATTTGCTGCAACAATTCATCAATTTTAGGTAATAATGTTATTATCGGTTTTAACAAAGCATTGACTTTGCGTAAGTCTACGACCATCCGTTTTGTGTTATCCTTTTTGGCTACTACAAAGACTGGTGAATTCCAGGAACAGTCATCATTTCTTCTCACCAATCCCGCTTCACAAATTTGTTGAATTTGACGGTCTACTTCACCTGCATCTGCTTCAGAAAGTGGGTATTGGCGTGTGTAAGATTTCGCGTTAGGATTCTTAAGATCTAGATTCAATTACATTCCACGAAAAATTTTAACATCCTGCAAACTACGAGCAAAAGCTAATTTGTATTGATGCATAACATTCAAAACAGAATAGCTCAAATTTGTAAGTTTTCGCAAACTCTTCCAAAACATCGGCAGATTGTTTCTGGACTTGCGCAGGTGTTTCACGATTGTTCTTTTCAAATGTTTTAAATTGTTGTATCGTTGCAATTAAATTTGGGGGTATTACGCTGGCAATTTTTGTATGTTTTGTAAGCACGACAGAATGTGGTTTATAATTTAATACCTTTACCATGGCACGTCTTCCTTCGGCATTGTTGAAGAAACCTGCTACAGCAATTAAATCGTAACAATTGTACAAAGATTCTAATACAACACATGTATTAGCATACTGCTTAGGTACAGTGACAGGAATAACTGCCTCAGCATACTTAGGAATACAGACAGTTTGAATAACAAATGCACAGTTATCACGGCTGTCGTAGCCTTGTAATGGAACAATCATAAGATCATCATAAAATATAACTGTATAATCGGCATAATTCACTGAGACTTTGTTAGCTTTCATAAAGTCGATTCCAATCACTAGGTTTGGAGTGAGTCCATCCACAACTTTAAGGGTATGTGGAACACGTAGACCTTTAAGGTAAAAGTCACATCTGCCACTTCAACTACGCTCAATGGAGCTCCGTTTGCCGAAAATAAAGAGCTATTGTTGACACAAGGTTTTAGGCCCTATATCAAGGCCTAGTTTCTTTGCAGAGGTGCGAGATATGATTGTTGAAACGCTTCCAGTGTCTACTAAACATTGAATCGGTTTGCCTTTAATTTTCACGACGATTACAATTATTCTGAGCCTTGTTATAGTGTTAGTCGTTGCTTGCATGCACGTTCGTAATCGTTTATTGACGCTCCCGGTCCGTGCTTACCGGACTCACGCGCCGAACACCGTCAATCGCGATCAGCAGTTCTGCAGACTGCCTAAAAATGTCCAAATTTGCCGCAGTATGAACAGATTTGGTTAATAGCTGGGCAATACATCATATTGGTGTGGGTAGCCCGTCCACACTTGTTGCATATCGGTCCTGATCTCGGTCCTTGTGGGTTCCGCCCTCCCCGTTGCTGCATTTGCAATCTTGACTGTTGTCCAAAATTGCTCGGGCGTCTCACTGGACTCTGAGCGTTTCGTAGTTGATTTGGTCGTCTAAACGGTCTGAAAATTTAACTGCGTTGGTCATAGAACCTAGACCGTTCGTAGATTCGAGGCGATCGCGGTCGTTCTGAACTAGCTGTACGTCGAACGAATCGAGCATCGTCCTCAAATGTCACTTTACGTGACGAGTCGCGATTATTATTTTCGATGGATTCTGTCAGTTTCATCGACGCATCATATTGTTTTTGTCAGACGCTGCATCTCATTTTAAATGTCAGCCAGCTGTTCTGTTACAGCGCCAGGAGCGTCTGTAACACTAAGTTTTGCGATTCGAGCTGCATCAACGGCTTCTGAAAAAGTTCGCGGGGTTTTACCAATCACGAAGCCTGACAGACTAGGTTTGAGACGACTCAGTAAGGTGTACAGCAGAGTGTACTCATCTGCTTCTAGGCCTATCCTTCTGCCTAGAGTTCTCAGACAGTTGACATAAATGTCAACTGTTTCATCCGTACCTTGTTTTTTCCCGAAAATCTCTCGCGCTCTTGAAGCGGAGAATAGATGGTTGAAAGAAGCGTTCAGTGAATGCCTCTTTTAAATGCTCAAGAGTGTCTTTCTTGGCATCCTCTAGGCCATCCAACCAGTCACAAGCCGATTGGACGAACAAGGCCTTCACTAATCTGATGTTAGCGTCCGCTGCCAAATTTTTTATATGCCACATAGTTATCGAGGCACCGCCAAAATTCAGCAGGATCCTTATCTGGTCCGCCTCCAAATTGGTTAGGCAAAACCGTCCTTTCCTCCGCCATCGCGGATTGTTCGTCGTCGGTTACGACTAGAATCAGACCTACAGGATTCAAATTGGTGCTGCTATTAAAGGTTGGAGTGGAGGAATGAATACTTCATCCTCTTCCCCTTCTTCAGATTCCTCGCCTTCTTCTTCTTCTAGTCCTTCGACCTCTTCTGCTGCTTCTTCTTTTTCCGCCCTTTGCGGTGAATCGGTGACGCGTTCGTGACCTCCTACTGTCCCGAAAGTCGAGTTAGGCGTAACAGTTAATGGCGTAGATTTGGAAAATTCTATTCCCAAAATCCCGTGGAGGCAGCCCGTGGAGGGAGAGGGCTCGTAATGTATTAATGAACTTCAGGTTTGGTGCTGCGTAATGGTAAATTTCAACAGAAAATTGGCTATAACTCAGCTTGTGTATGAGATATCATCAAGACTCTTTTGCCAAATAGGGGGTTTTATGGGTGGGCCACTTTAACTATGAAAGTGTACTTTGTGCCAGACCAACCCGTGTTGCTATGGTAACGAAAATCTGCAAATTTTCACACAAAATTTACTATAAATCTTGTCAAATTTAACATAGGTCTCACCTTTTTTTGCACCAAACTGGGGGTTTTGGGGGTCAGCCAATCAAACGGAGTCATTCAAATTTTTGCTACACCCACCCTTGTTGCCATGGTAACAAAAATTGCTGAATTTCAAAATGGAAATCGGCGTTTAACTTAGCTTGTATATGAGATAGCACCAAGATTCCTGCACCAAATGGAGGTTTTTCAGGCGGCCAATTTAACTATGCAAGCGAAATGTGTCAGTCCAACTCCTGTTACCATGGTAACAAAAATCTGCAAATATGCACACTATATTTACAATAAATCCGCTCAAATGTAAGATAATTCGCACATTTTTGAACCAAACTATGTGTTTTGGAGGTTTACCTTTTGTCATGGTAACAAAAATTGGTAAATTTCAACAGGAAATTGGCTATTACTCGAAAGATACTTCCGCAATTCTTGCACCACACCATGTGTTTATGTGGTTGGATTGGATTGTGCAGTGTTTTACGTCCCCGCCACAGTGTGGGTTATATGGAAGACGGTTTTTACAAGTCAAAAGACCCAACCAACAGTATCAAAGTACTGAAGATAGCCACAAAGGAAAAAGCAAAGAACGAAAACAACTAAATCACACATATAGACATACAATAATAGACACAAAAAAGATATACACAAAATAAGCACAACAAGTCCCCTAGTCTACACTAACATGGGGTGACTAGTGGACAGCTGCCACAGAGGGCAGGTCGTTAGGCCTGACGCCGGTGGGCTGCCGCCGCGGTACCCCCGCGTTTATGTGGTTCTAATTTAGCTGTGTAAGTGAAATTTGTGTCAGGCGAGCCCCTGTTGCTATGTTAACAACAAACTGGAAATTTTAGCACCACATCTACCATAAGTTGTCTCATGAGGCCTCACATATTTGCACCGAATAGTGGGTTTTTTGGTGTTGGCTACTTATCTTTTGCTAGATCAACCCTTGTTGACACAGTAACGAAAAGTGACAAATTTACACACAAAATTGGCCACAACACGGCATGTAACGTAGATAATATGTAAGCGATTCTTTCTACGCGGGTGTTTTCGGGGTTGGTCGTTTTAACTGTGCAAGCGAAATATGACTCAAATCAACCCTTGTTGTTATAGTAACGAAAATTTGGAAATATATACACACAATATATACTATAACTTGAGATGTATTTAAAATAGCCCCAGCTATTTTCGCCAAATAGAGCATTTTTCGGTCGGCAAATCGTATGGGGTTTGTCGAAACTACTGCCAAAATTGACCCTAGTTCAGGCTATAGTTGCTATAGCAATTAAACTGGTGATGCTCAAAAAATATGCTACAAATGAAAAACTGACAAACTGGTAACAAAAAAGTAAAAATTATGACAAAAATAGCCTATTCAGAACGGCTCGCCTTGGAAGGGCAACAGGAATTTAACACATGATTTGATGATACAGCCCCAAATTCAGCCCTAAAACAACCAAACTTGTATGATTGGAATACCTGCCAGCAGTCTGCAGAAAAACAGCAAAAATTATGTTAAAAAAACTTTCCAGTTTGTAACAGTGTATAAGGCAATATGAATAATCGCCAACCGAAAACGGCAAAATCATTTTAGGGCTGAATTTTGGGCTGTATCATCATGTGTTAAATTCCTGTTGCCCTTACAAGGTGAGCCATTCTGAATACATGTAAAACTATAAGATGGTGATTCTCTTGGTACATGTCTACTACAGCCTAACTAAACACAAATAGTTCTTAGTTACACCTTCTTAAAGTTCTGTAAAATGCAGTTGCTGTGTCTTCAAGACCACATGTGTTTTTTCTCTAAATACGCTGCATTCTGCAAAACACCTATTACTGCTGCTGTAAGTTATCTCGACTGGTGAAAGAATCTTGGTGACATCTCATACTGTAGATTAGCACCTTAACATTAACATTAAGATAAAAACTAAACTTCGGGAGTTCGAGGCCAGTGTCATAATGAATGCCAGGTCTCCAATGAACGCCGGACTCGATACGAATAATTGCCGGATGCTGAGACGTGCATCGAACTAACTACCATGCTTTACAAATAGCCTTTTTAGAACGGCTCGCCTTGTAAGGGCAACAGGAATTTAACACATGATGATACAGCCCCAAATTCAGCCCTAAAATAATTTTTGCCGTTTTCGGTTGGCGATTATTCATATCGCCCTTAAACACTGTTATAAACTGGAAAGTTTTTTAACATAATTGTTCCTCATTAATCACCGTCCGCAGCACTGTTGTAAGGGCGATGAACGCTTTCGATGGGAAATGCCACTTTCAGGGTTTTCAAGGTCCGATTTTGGAAAAAAATTGCACAGTTGATTACGTCTGTGACCCCACCCCACTTGCAAAAATTTGGATCAGTCAGCCCAAAGGGGCGTGTCTGCGCATGCGTGAAATTGTCATCGTCAGGCGTCTATTTTTTAAAGGTTTTTTAGTTTTATGCTCATCGCTGCAGGTCCACCCGTTGGACCGATAATCGCCGTTAATGGCTTAAATGACGCTGGTGGCATTCAAATACTTTATATGGTTTGGTTTAGAAAAATTGAAATTTACCCCCCTTAGCCCCAGAATGTGAAAATTTGCATTACGGCCTATTGCAACTTCGAAGAGCCATAACTCGGGTACCGTTAAAGATACGTGCAAGATGTTTGCACCAAACTGGAGGGTTTTCGGGGTCGCACAATCAAACGGTATTATTCAAATTTCTGTTAGACCCACCCTTGTTGCCATGGCAACAAGCTGACAAGTCCCAGTACCAGTCCCAGTACCAGTACCAGAACCAGTTTTCCAAGTACCAGTACAAGTACCAGTACTGAGTTAATTCTCAGCACTAGCCACCGGGTTTTTTTTCGCCACTCGGGCAGAACACAAATGCAAATGCAAATACATAATAATACAGAATAAAAACTAGTAAGAACAACAAAAAGAAACCGACAGTAAAAAACAGACGAACAGAAAAGACGAGATAGTACAACTACAAGTATACAAAAAGTTCATAACTACACATTATTCGAATGTGAACAAGTTGCTTCATTCTACCTACGGAGTCAGTGTCACCAAATTTGATCTTTAGTTCACTCACAGTATGGCTCTGCAGGTTATACAAACAGGAAAATCTGTCACAAAACTTATTTCCAGCACTCAGAAACTTCCATCGCTGTAGCTCATAAATCAAATCAAATGATAATTCACCACAAAAATATTGCACATCTTTGACTGATTCAATACGTTTGTATCCAAATAATTTGCGAAAACAGTCATTCCAGCAAGGTAGCAACTGGGAGATTCAGAGCACCAATGCAATAGGTAAGTACTGGTAAACAGTATACCTTGACTACATTACATTACATAGAAATTTTTTAACGTGGCCTAACTAAAAACCGCAAACACCACAAGGTAAAGAACTGAAACAGAATAGAAGGATATGACTGTCTAAATAAAAATGTTTTGAGTCCACGACTGTAACAGTCAGTCTCGCTCGAACTTTCGATCGACCGTTTTTGGCGTAGAGCGAACTTCGATCGGTCGTTTTCTGGGACGTTGACCGCCGCGGTTCACAGTTAGCTTCTTTGTCTTCGCGTTCTGCGTGCTGCGGCCTATAGCCGGGCCGGCGTGAGACCTGCATGTGACTGAGCTGTCAGGTGGACGTAAGCGAGCGCGTCTGGTGTGATTGAGTCAGTTGAGTTGTGAGATTGAGTTGAGAAGTGACTGAGATAGAGTCACTCGAGATACGAGGGTCGGTCAAAAAGTTTTGAGCCTGCCTACCTTCCGCTAGACTTCTGGGCGAAAAAATGTTACTGGCTTTAGCAACCATCTTTTATTAGTATTCTTTGAAAAATTTTGTCGTCTGTTTGTTTTTTTTGCAAGATATAATGTATTGAAAGTAGTTGGTTTGACACTATGACTGATTTTAACAAAACCCGCTATCGTGCAGTGATAGAATTTCTAACACTGGAGAACGTTCCGCTGCAGCAGATGCACAATCGAATGACTGTTGTATATGGTGAATGTGCGCCGTCATATGCCACGGTCAAGCACTGGACAGCAGAGTTTCGTCAAGGCAGGAACAGCCTTGAAGATGAGCCCCGGTCGGGACGTCCGCCTGAAGCTGTCTGTGAAGAAAACTGTCGTGCTGTTGAAAATACGGTATTGCAAAATCGTCGAGTCAGTGTGCAGCTGATAGCCGATGCTGTGGGCATAAGCACTGGTTCTGTTAAGACTATCTTGCTCGAACACCTGTTGACGAGGAAAGTCTGTGCACGCTGGGTGCCGCGAATGCTTGACCAGAAACTGAAGGATTGTCGATGTAAATTATCAAGTGAAAATTTGAAGCTCATGCAGTTGGACTGGAATTTTTTCTGAAGTGCATTGTAACAGGTGATGAGACTTGGATACACCATTACGACCCGAGTCTAAACAGCAAAGCATGCAGTGGAAACACGCTAGTTCTCCAAGCTCCCGTAAGTTCAAGGTGCAGGCATCAGCTGGCAAGATAATGTGCACGTTTTCTGGGACGCTGAAGGTATATTGCTGATTGACTTTATGCCTCAGAAAGTGACAATTACAGGGGTTTACTACGCTGACTTACTCCACAAACTGCTTCTTGCCATTAAAGAGAAGCGTCAACAAAAGTTGACCAAAGTACCCTTACTTCTGCACGACAATGCACCTGCTCACAGGTCACTTGTTGGACAAGCTGCTATACTTGAATCCAGATTTGAAGAAATGCATCACCCACCATATTCTCCTGATCTGGCACCAAGTGATTATCATCTGTTTCCAAATTTGAATCAACACCTCCGTGGACAGAGATTTTCGACCGATAATGAGCTCAAGTATGCGACCAAAGAGTGGTTGAAGGAGCAGTCAGAACTCTTCTATTTCACAGGCGTTGTGAAACTTCGTCAACACCATAAATTGTGCATTAACAAAGGCGGTGATTTCGTTGAATAATAAAATGTATGCTTATCAATCTGTCTCTTCTGTACATAGGTTAGGCTCAAAACTTTTTGACCGACCCTCGTAATTTGTGAGAGACAGAGGCGTAAAACGTTCTTGAGACGGTCGTAGAACCGAGACACAGTCTGATTAGAAGAATGAGTGAAAGTAACCCGATAGTCGTTGACGGAGTTGTCGGACTGTGAGTCCGAGTGTGAGTCCGACAAAGTATACGGACGTGATCCTGTGTGTGAGTCGAAGTTGCCGGACGGACGAGCTGACGCGCTGTCGTTTGAGTGAGTGCCGCTGCTGACAGTGTCGACCGGAGTTGTCGGTGGACGAGGTGCCGTGTCGCCGTTTACGTACGTCGCCGTCAAG
>Ga0056114_1000931_pt1 | contig 12010 bp, 11 predicted proteins | sample WorMetHERISLAND1_FD_77005 | JGI IMG/M metagenome (GOLD analysis project Ga0056114, IMG submission 77005) | Marine gutless worms symbiont microbial communities from Max Planck institute for Marine Microbiology, Germany - Olavius loisae HERON... ...
ATAAAATACTGTTTAACGTTGTTTATTCACAAAACAATATGTTGCTTATGGCGAAATTGGTCATTTTTTGTGTTCTGTGATTTCCCAAGGTAAGGTAGTTGCACTAGATAGATGAGGTGGGAAATGAAACCATCTTTCGATGACACATAGACTTACTACTAACTGTGCCAAAAATTATTGAAATCGGACACTTACTGTTAAAGTTATTGTAGAAAATGTAGTCACATGTTTTTTTTGGGGGGACACAGTGTATATTCAGTCCAAGTTATCCAAATCATATCACTTGTGCGCATATTAATTGACGTGTGAAACTGTCTTGAGTGTTAGATCTGGGATCAACCTGTAAGAAAACGCTGCAACACTATCAAACACATCTTGTCACCTGACCAACTCACTGAGTTAAATGTAAAAAGTATCCATAAGACTGTCGTTTGTTTTAATCGACGCATGAAATGTGAAGGTCATATGTCAGTGAGCTGTGTTTGTGCTTCACAGGAACAAGAACCGTTCTGGAACTAGTAGACGGAGCAGTATTGAGCAGTCTCCTGGAGCAGACAGCTCCACTGTTTCATCTAGTTCACATCAGTCATTACGGCTCATACACTGTACGTGCTGCTTATCATATAATGTAATAATGTGAAATTACAGTAATTACATCAGTTTTGGATGTTGTTGGGTCAGTGACAGGAAACTGTCGGGGCTGTACAGAAATCTCTGCAGATATTCTAGCTAAGTGTGTATGTTAGGCCTAAAGACATTGTAAAGTGCCCCTGTAACGGTTTTAATTGTTAAGCGTCACTTAAATCAGTTCCTTCTTAATAATAATAATAATAATAATAATAATAATAATAATAATAATAATAATAATCCGAAGTAACTCTGGATAAGTAGGCCATTACTACCACCACCACCACCAGTAGCCGTGTGTATTCCACCCTGTGAGAGGAAGATGCTGATACAGTTGTGCTGTATGGACGGTGTAGTAGACTGTAGACACACACCAGTGATTGCCAAATTTTCTGTCATACGTGCAACACCAATGCAGCATATAACACTGAGGGAGTCGACATGGCCATAGGTCAGAAGAAGGTAGGGTTTGGAGACTGCGAGTGAAGTAACTTTCCATACCGCCTCCATTCTGTAGCTTCAGAGGCGGTGAACTCACACCCTACACTGTTGTCGTAGGCTACACATGTAGCCAGTTGATGTCTGTTAGTTATCACATATAACCAATGCTTTCTGTACTGTTGTCACATGTCTGGCAGGTGGAGATCTGCTGTTCATTGACTGGTCATGCGCTGCTGTATGGTCAAATTGATCCATACTTGGGTGACGTGAAACTCTATGAGAACTGCTACATCACTGGACCGGCATCACGTTCTGCTGAGGTTATTCAACTGTACGCTAAGATAGGTGAGTCGATTGTTGGTTTACAAAGTACCTAAATCATACACATCAGTAGTTACATATCATGTATCGTAATATATCACTTTATTTGCTCATAAACATATGATAAGATAATACTATAAGCAAGCAGACGAGGAGGTCTAGCAAGGGCCAACGAGAGCTCTTAGAGCAGAACTACTATCCCTATTACAGTACTGATATGACACAAGGGAAAATCAACATAAAACCACAAATACTGTTAAAGTTTACCAAACGCTTGAGTCAAAGACAGACCCATTACAAAATTGAAAGAACGCAAATTATCACACATAAAACACATAGTTAGCAGCTGATGTCCTTATAGAAGTTGATAAAATCCCTTTTATGACACTGACTGATACCCGCAAACCAGTTACTATGTGGTACATGTATACACCTGAATTGCCAGCTCAACTATACATTATTGCACTTCATAAACATGTACATGTAACTATAATGTACTTGCCAACTACCCAGAACAGCAGTGGTAGAACTTATTCGTCTTTATTCTCTGTTTAAAGAGTAAATACGAGATATTCATATATACAGATGTCCATATAGTTGAAAACTGTAGCACTCTCTAGCTATTAAATGTAAACAAACGATGGATGTCAGTGGTTCAGTTGTTAGTGTGTTGAGCGATGGAGTTAAGTAGTTTGTGCTTGTGACGTGTGCTGCGTGAATGACGCGCGTGTCAAAACAGAACATGAACTACTTCCAACAGTGTGTTACTGTTGCTATTTTATTAGCATTTAAATAGTATTTAATTTAAATAGAGAATATGACTAATTGTTGCAGCACTAGTAGTTGAATTAGTTCTAGCTAACCGTTTTGCCATTGTTATTAACCAATCAGTCAATATTTATATCAGGCGACATGACCAATTAACACAAAAACACACACAGAAAACATTTAAAATCATACACCACAAAGAGAAATATACTAAAGAAACACTAAAAACACTAAAAAGGATAATAGGGCGTACGTGCACGCAACATTAACACCACTGAATTGTTGTATGACAGCCTTCGTGTACATAAAGTAAGCTTACACTTGGCATTGTGATATACAGTCTCAAAGCTTGGAAGACCAGTTTCGAATAAAATGCCAATAACACTATCATACTTTTTATAACCAAAAAATAATTTTGTGCATTTGTTATAACAAGAACGAAATTTAGACCATACTGTACAAAACTCACATAGCAACAACATAAAAGCAAAGGCAATACGATTAGAATAGTTTAAGTTTAACACGTTAAGATCAGTTACTAAATTTATTTGTTAACTACCAAAACGTACTTTGACTACAAGTATTTAACTAATCCCAGCACTTTAAATACAAATACAAAACTTTCAGCTGCTAAGAAAACAGTCGGGGTTCTATAGCTGTGTCTAGAGTGTTTTTCTTCAGCAACTTTTCTAGGTGCATTTCAAGTTGTACAGTAGTTTGGTGGTGGATTTTAATCTGAACAGTATAACTCTCTGCAACCAACTGGCATAGCTGTTATTTCATGTTTACAGTTTTACCTTTCATTGAAGACGCTATATGGCACCTAGTCTGTCAGTAATGCCAAGTAAGAACTTGAAAAAAATTTTTGTTTTTCGCTTGCATGATTTTTGCAGCATACAAGCATTTGGTGAAACTTTACGACGACAACCAGTACATCATTGAGGGAGTCTACTTCGGCGAGAGCCAGACGCCGTGGATGATTGCTGACGTGGTTTGTATGAAGAAAGGGTTTGTGGCAGAAATGCGGCATCATCTGCAAGCCAGTTCACCAGTGTTCGTCAGGGTAAGTGACTAGGAGCTGTGAAGTTCGCTCTGACCATGATGAGAGACTGGGAGATTCTTGTGGTTTTAGCAGTATAACAAGAGGCTGTCTCAGTCATTGCATGATGCGTTATATCATTACTGTGTGCTGTGAGACGATTAATAACGACATTCTTGTCTGTGACAATGATGTTTGTGATTGTACTAACTGTGGTGAACCCTGTGTTGGCTCAGAAGCATTGTAGAATAAGCCCATCTCGTTTCCTGGACGAGTGTTGTAAGAGGCTACTGAACCAGTGGTTTTGTTTTGCTTAATTTTGTGTTGTTTGCTTTTTGAGTTGTATTTAGTTTGTGTATTTTCCTGTACTGTTTTGTTTGTCAGTATCAGTCAAGTGATTGGCTGTGAAGACTGCCTCCGAAATGGCCTAGATTGTGTTGGGTGGTGCGTTAAACTCTACTTCAACTCCAATTGTGATGTTTTTCTAGCATTGTAGTCAGTGATGGAAAATCTTGAGACATTCTTTGAATACTTTCACTGTCTCAGATTTGGTTTTGAAGGTTGTTGTCTTGGTCTCAGTCTTGATAATCAATATATTGGTCTTGGTCTTCTTGTGTCTTGATCTCGGTCTTGGTTTTGAGTTTTGACCCTGACTGTCTGGGTCCATCAGTGGTTGTAGTTGATGTTGATGTGTTAATGAATTATTAAACAGATGTTTATGGCTTACGACTGGAGAGTTGTCGTCATTGAGAAGTTTCTTGTACTGCATTACGTTGAAGAAGCTACACTAAAGTTAGTTTTTTCTGTTTTGCTGTGTAATTTTGATTACTGCTGAACCTTGAAATGACACTAATTGCTGCAACTGCTATTGCTCTGCTTGTTCAGTGTGACGTAAGAAAAGAACAGATTACTGAAAGTTCGCCTTGGAAATTGGAATGGAGCTGTATCGTGCTCATCACCTACACCTACCTGTATAACTTGGTATTTGTAAACCTGTATAAGCCAGGGATGTGAACCAGTCTGGAACTAAGACGCACACTCGCGGCTGTATTCTGTTTAATGTTCTATCAGAGACTGACAGCAAGTCATTATGTTGTGTCACTTTAGCCGTTGACATTTATTGTTAGCCGACTGTTATAAAACTAAAACATCAGAACCAGCACACCGAAAGTTTTCGTTACTTGCTGCTCGATTGTTGTCCATGTTTTTGTGGTCCACAGAAGAAACCTGGTAATTTGTAATTTTTTACTTCTATTTGTCTGGTTTGGTATTAATCCATTCAGTTTGTTTGCTAGACTTCACACATTTGGTCAAGGCGAAGTTTCTGACATCTGGTTTCAGGGTCTCTTCACTGATACCAACAAGGTAGAGATGTCATACAGACTTCTGATACAGCATAGGCCTATCATTACTGTACTGACTTGCTGTATTAGACAGATATTATCCTGAGATGAGCTGCCCAGTAAAACTCTATTTGGCCACACGTGGGCTGTGATTTGGTCACCAGTAAGAGGTTTTCGCATCATTATGGAGGTACGTTACAGTATGATTACGTCAAAGTTGTGTAGCACTTATTTTGGTGGTTTCACATGTAATGTACTTTACCGTAGCAGAACTCATGCTGGTAATATTGCCAGAACTGCCGCTATCAGTATTTTTTGAGTGTATGGCATGCTTTCTATAATTGCACAATCTTTTCAGCAGCTCACGTCTCACTGGTGAACCAGTTTTTGTCTCATGTCACTGGATTCACTCACTGTGCTTAGGTTTATTTGTGTTAAGTTTGTGTGCTTATGTTTCCATTGTTTTGGACTACATGCGCGTGCATGCTGCATTATTGCAACATGATGAGGTGAGCCTGGTGTGACTGAGGCCGGTTTGGATGACTAACCACGGTGCGTCAGTGCTTTGACACTGTTGGTTGGGTCATTGGACCTTACTCCGCCCATCCTCAGAGGTACTGTTCCCAACACGAAGGATTCAGAGAAATGGTCCAGGAACCAGTGATAAAACTGCTGGTGAGTGTAGGAAGGAACTGAGTCTGTCACCTGTGGTGACTGACAGGAGTGTGCTGCTGTCGACAGGCTCGAGTTCACTTTGAGCACGTGACACGATCAGCTGACGGCCGTGTTTCTACTGATGCTAATCAGAAGCACGTGTCTGCCGATCTCGACCGACAGATTGCCGAGTGCAAGGAAGAAGCTCGCTGGTTAGAGATGTTTCGACTTCTGCTGTGGAAAGGCCAGTTACAGCAGGTAGTCATCAGTTTAAGCTCCCTCCGCGCATATTGGGTAAGTCGTGGGAGGGGAGGGGGCTTTAAGTGATGCCGATGTCGGTGTCCGTCTCTGTCTGTCGCCAGCGTCGACACTTAACTGCATTAGTCATGACGAAACAATTTTGCTACGGGCCGCGGCTTATCGTCTCGACCAGTGGGGCGATACACGTACTTTACAGTGTACAGTACTAAGATCAATAATTAAGTAAGTAAAACATCGATTTGTACAGTGCCAAAGCCCCTAATGCACTGTATGCACTAGTACTCTGACAGAAAATGTCTTTAAAGCATGTTTAATTGTCCAAAAGTAGCAGTGTTGTGGCCAGTGTCACGCAACAGTCTAGGCAGAGAGTTCCACAGTCTCGGACCGAGTACAGAGAACGCCCGAAGACCACGTGAGTTCAGACGGTACGACGAGCTGATGACCAGTGACGGAGCGTAGATTTGTGGCCGAGCTTGGAGATCTAGATAAAAACAACTGTAATTGCCATGTGCATGCAGTAGTGTTTGCTGGAAGAAGATAAAGCATTTGACTTCACCGGTTTCTAGCCTGCACAAGCAGCCAAGACCTTAAGCCAGATGCAAGAATTTGTGTGCACCAGTCCCAGCTGGTTTTATTGGTTTATTATACGAAAGTAATTAAGTTTACTGTTCGGTTGTGACCAGGACGAGTGTCTGCTGAGTGCGGCGTGGCGAATGCTTCACAGCACTGTACGTCAAGTTGACTACATCACGGCACTCGTCACAACACTGCAGGATGTCGTCCGCTATTTCACGATGAAGCCAAGCGGTGGTACAGACGTCGGGAAAAAAGATCCGCCATTCCAGCTGGTAAGTCTTGCTGGCAATATTCCAGTATTGTTGTTGTCCTTGAGGAAAGTCCTTGTACTTGATCACTAATTTACAAGTCATTGCCCTTGAACACCAGTCCTTAAAAATTTTTAGGACTGCTTTCAGCCTTCTACCTTCAGTGGGATGGTAAAATGAGTATCAGCTTTCGGGCTGAGTAATAATAAAATGGCGATGGTGAGTGTCGTTAACTGGCAGCTATACTGGCGGGCTTATGGTTCAAGCCGATCGGCTTGGTCCAAAGGTCGGCGGCCACCTGGCGCTGTGCTGCATTCATCACGTGAACCAGGGTAAACTCTCGCAATGCTTTAAGCATGATGACAGCACCATAAAGAAATGATAAAATTAAAATGGCATGCATAATTCGCTCAACGCCACAATGGTGTACGGAAAATCTTTTTCTGATGCCGTGACGCCACAAACCACGACGCTTGCTGTTGCAGTAGCCTATACAATGGCTTAGTTACTTGCTGCTTATTTATACTTGCTTATATTCCATATTAATATTATTTTTTTCTTTTATCTTTTGCATGCAATTGCACTTATAGAGCACTGAGCACGTTGTCAATACCAGTGGCTTGTTCATGCGACCACATCATATACTTGCATACTCAATATTAACCCTATTAAGTCAGCTAGTGATGACAGAATGTAGCAGTAAAACCAGGTGCTGGAGAAAGGGGCTCAGACTCTCCTACTTTGTCAGACCCCTTGCTTGTCTAATTTTCAGCCCACAGAGCTTTCTTTCAGCATTTTCAGTCTCCCTCCTTGCTCGCAGTCATCTATATCACTGAAAATGTCACTTACAGACATCACTCAGGTGTGGACGGGTTTACACATCTCTAGCTTTACCTCACTGCCCTTCTGGTCTCCAGTGAGCACACTGAGTAACCCTGTGTGACCCCTGACACAACTGATAAAAAAAAGTCTCGCCATTGTTTTTCAACATAGCCATACATTTCCGTTGCACTAGGAATAAACACTGTTGTGAAGCGTCAAAGTTATCCAGTTACAAAAAGTGTTAGTGTATTAGCGTGGTTCAACTGTGACTTTTTAACTTTTGTTCCTTGAAACTTGGGTCCCTTCCATTCCTTGAGCTGCTGCAGTTATCATTATTAATGATATTTTATATAGCTCAAGTCGCCACGCAACTGTGAAATAGTGTCACAGATGTGCTATCAACACTGCAGTATTCTAGCATCACGACACAATGCTGTAGTCTGGAGACTGTCGTATTAGTAAAATAAAACATGTGAAGCTGATGCTGACGCTGGCTGGTGTTGTTAGGAGATGGTACTCAGTCGGATCCTGGCAGCTGTGAAGCAGAAAGTTGTCAACGTTGTCCAGACAGGAGGACCTGACACGTCACTTCGCTGTATTGTCGATGCTGTTCTGGCCAAACTGGACTCTGTCTGTGATGCTGACAAGAATGTCATCACCAACCTCAAGGTATGATCAATCACACGGTGGATTACTGTACAGCAATGGCATCAAGTGTATTCACTGTTGATCGGTGAATAGCTCGTGAATGCACTGTCTTCGCACTGTGCCTTGTGTTGCAAGCCTCAGGTCCATAGGTTTCCAAGGTCTACGTTCCCTCGTAGTGCTGTAGCTGTAGGGCAAATAACTGCAATCAGACAGTAAAACGGTATCACTTTGGCTGTTTGAAGCCCCGATGAAGCTTGGAGCCTTCAGTTACGTGGCTGGTGCTGCCAGGAAATGATGCTGAATATCCCGCTGAATAAAAATGTCCGCCACAAATAACCAGTAAGATAAGACTGAAAGAATTAAAAACAAATTAAAAATGAAAAACAGTGAGCACAGAAGTCTTCGTTGTGAGGGAACTGAAAGCAGTGGTGACCTGTTTACATGTATTTACCGTACTAAAGATCACGGCACTTATGATATGTGAATGTCAGGCCGAGACACACGAGCTAGTTAACCTTTTGACGCCCACTGTTGCCATATGGGACATGGGTACAGCTATAAAGCATTCTGTGCCAGACCGGGTTAAGCTGTCATTTGTAATTTTTGACATCTGGGCACTCTGACGCTCAGCCCTGAGCGTCAGAGTGCCCGGATGTCAAAAATTACAAGTGATGGCTTAACTCGGTCTGATGCAGGATGCTTTATAGCTGTACCCATCTGGCAACAGTGGGCGTCAAATAGTTAATGTTGCTCCAGTGTTTCTATCAAGGCTACTATAGCACTTGTGTTGATGTTGTAGACAATACTGGTGCTTGATGAGGTGATTAACATGTTGGCAGCCGTGCGCGACGCAGCCGCCGCTGACGCCAGCACTGCATTTCTGCCGACTGACAGCGTCGGCAGTGACACAACTGTCAGCAATGACACAAGTGCTGCCACTGTCTCGGACACAGAGACGTCACAGCATCCTTCATCCGCATCACAGCAACACGACCAGCATCAGCAGCAGCAGCGCCGGCGACGAAAGCCACTACGCTCTGGTAGCGTTGCATCAATAGATCTCAAGGACCCGGATGAGACATGACCAGAATTATTCCCGGATGAGACATGACCAGAATTATTCATTTAGTAAACTTAAATGTGCACGTTAATGTAACACGCAAAAACCAAGTTGTTCAGAGAAACTGCCAAATCACTGGATATCAGTAGCACAGTGATCTCATCAATTACAGTTAATAGTATATGTAATTGTGTTTATATTAATTCAAGTCATTGTTATATATAATGCCTACGTATGTATATCTCTGTATGTCAGAAAGGTAACATAAAAGAACTCTGGACTGAAAGACTTGAAACTTGGCACAGTGGTACTGCACAGCAGTCCCTTGAATCCTGTTGATACTGGGTTCAAAGGTCAAAGTCACAGGGTCATCAGGTTCAAAGGTCAAAGTCACAGGGTCATCAGGTAACTGCACAGAGAGACTTCATACGAGTGTCACTAGAACTCCACACAGTGATGACTACAACCAGACCTGCACTGACAGACTGCTAGCCCACTCCACAGTTCAGAGACAGCTAATCACCCGTGTGATGCGTGTGTCACATAAGTACAAGTAAACGAGTACAAAATATTAACATCATAACTGCATTGTAAAAAATTTTCCAGTATGTTTGCATGCACCATGGAACGCCCAACAATATTCAGACAATGCCACAACCAGCGTCCGGTTAATTGGTCGCTGAAACTGTCAATCACTCAATTGTTCAGAAATCCAAGGAACAAAGACAAACAAACACGGACGAATGAGCTGAATGCATCATTTGTGAAAATAAAAACACACATCAGATCACACACCAGCCAGTGGAACTACAGAGCTTGGATATCACGATGTACTGACTGTCTTCCTCTATATGCCACAGTGAAAAGCCTCTTATTCACCACGTGTCCTGTACTTATATTGCAACAGTCTGTCACATGATTGTGATCACAGCGGCCTTGTACTGTTGACTTGAAGTGGTCTGTGGACAATGACGTCATCATCTCGGCCGCAGTGTTACAGTAGTCAAGCTGTCTGCGACCCTCACAGTGCGTAGATGAGGTCGTTCATCACAATCCAAATCTGCCAGTTCGCGGTGTTGTTGCTGGCGACGGGTCTCTTCGACCTGGCGTTATGATTGGCGTCCTACAGCCAACACCACATACAGTACGACACGATGAAAACACTGTCAGGCAAAAAACCACCATTAAACACTCGGATAAGCACTTTACAGCCTTATTTCAGGCTGATCTGCATCACAGTACTGACGAGCTCTCTGAAGACTGCTCAACTTAGTCACACATAAAGCTGCTGACAAATGGCTATCACTGTTGCTTGCACGACAACATTGGTTGTCAAATAATTAACCATTCAATCAAACAATCAATCAATCAATCACAAAAATGTCTGCTGGCATTAAAAATAGCCAGCAACTTGCACGTCCGCTCTGGACATGGTGCTTGCCACACAAGAAGAAGAAGAAGCAACTTGCAATATGTAAAAGGCTAGAGATACTGCGGTGCATTATGTGGCCTTCGTTGTCCGTGATAGCGAACAATTAGACCTGCGGTAACATAACATATTCGTTTAATACGAACTGAACAGAACGCAGTTCAACAATGAATGGGACGAGATATAGTTAGTAACTAGTAACTATGCTTATGCAATTGCCTGTCTATGAAATTTCGCTGGTCGTGATTAGATACAAGTGCAGTATGTCAGACACTGGGGTGATGGTATCACCACCCCAGTCAGCCACACTAGGCCTTCATACACGTAAGCTACTATGTAGCCTGTAGGGATGGCACGCTGAGTTGACATTGGTACACAGCTGCTGCGGGTGAGTTTAGAAACCTGTGACCTTGCAGTGGTAAGTCCAGCACTCTACCACATGGCCACAGCCACAGGTGTATCAAAAAACTACAGGTAAAAGGCACACGTGTACAGGTGAGTTTTGAGATAATGCTGTTGTGTTTATCAGTTCATGCATAGAAATGGCGGAGGAAGGTTGTTCCAGAGTAAATGAACACCTGTGACTACTGCGCAACTAATGAATGAATGACGACATTGAACCATTGCAGCAACACGATGTAGACTGAAATACCGACAGAACGGACAGTATGTCGGGGTGAGTGAGTAGATTCTTAACGGCACGTCAGCACAGTTAGGTAGGCTGTACAGTGCCGTTCACGTTGGTACATGCCAGAAAATACAGGACAGAAGACAATTTAAAATACACTACAAAAACTAAACAAAACCCAGAAAAAGCAAACAACACAAAACACAGCCAAACGACAGTATGTCAGGTGGGCTTATTCTACAATGCTCCCGAGCCCACACGAGGTGGACAGTTTGTCAGTTGGATGACAGCAACAACGACTGGATGACGACAGACAACAATATAAAGACAACAAGCAATGATCATTGTGCTGCTGTGTTACCTTTTGACACTCTGAATGGATCGTTCTTGTTCTTCGCGTCGAGCTGAAATCTGGTCCTGAGCGATCTTCATTTCCTGTTCCATCGACCTCATGTGCTCAATAGCCACTTGACGTCGTTCCTTCACACACAGCGCGTTCACGTCTTCATGACGCATCAACTGCTATGCAGTCATGTTTCAGTTTTAAAATTCATTTCAGTTACAGTTGCTATAAGTTTTTTGTCAATCATTTTTTTATTTCTGCATTATATATTGATCTAAACAATTATTTCAGTTTTTACAAGCTTTTGTACAAACATTTCTATTTTATAATATATCAGTATTGCCAGAAACACGTATTTCAGTTTTAAGTAGTTTTGACTAAATTATTTTAACATCATTTTGCACTCATAAACAGTTTGTTCGCAGCATTCAACACTTAGCAAACTGCATGCAACAGAAACACAAATTCACTTTCTTTAAGTAAGCGCGAGTTAAGTTTCACACAAGACAAGTGCATATTTCGAGTGACTTGTTCATTCTGTTGGATTGGATTGAGCAGTGTTTTACGTCCCCGCCAATACAGTATAGGTTATATGGGAGACGGTTTTTACAGGTCAAAAGACCCAACCAACAGTATCAAAGTACTGAAGGTACATACGTCGTATAGTACACAGAGAAACCAAACATACAATAATCAAACAATAAACACAAAACACAGCAAATCCCCTAGTCTACACTAATATGGGGTGACTAGGGGACAGCTCCCACAGAGGGCAGGGTCGCTAGGCCTGAACGGCGGTGGG
>Ga0056114_1000932_pt1 | contig 12009 bp, 4 predicted proteins | sample WorMetHERISLAND1_FD_77005 | JGI IMG/M metagenome (GOLD analysis project Ga0056114, IMG submission 77005) | Marine gutless worms symbiont microbial communities from Max Planck institute for Marine Microbiology, Germany - Olavius loisae HERON... ...
AGATGATCAGAGACCTTCAAAATAATGTGCAGTTTTTGTGCACTGCACGCACAATCGCCAATTTGATACATGTTAACTCGCCAGGTGGCAGCACTTCGGCACATTAAAAATTAAAACATTGATCATATCCTTGTGTTCCCTTATTATCTCTGACCCTGTAGCCGTTGAAATTTTTGCAATCGGTCAACCCTGCGCGAAAATATTTCAAAAAGTACGATGTGCTACTTTTTTGAGACACGGTTTATAGCATTCTGTGCCAGGCCGGGTTAAGCCGTCATTTGTAATTTTTGACATCCGGGCACTCTGACGCTCAAAGCTGAGCGTCAGAGTGCCCGGATGTCAAAAATTACAAGTGACCGCTTAACCCGGACTGCTACCCATATGGTAACAGTCAATGCAAGTGTTCAAGTGTTGTAGTTGTCGGTCTCGTATGCAGACTCGCTGGACGGTGAATCGTGGACAACTCGACGGCCACGCTGTCGTTGTGCGGAGTTCCAGTCGTCAAACACGCTGGCGTTCATCTCTGACGTTTAACGACGCTCGTCCATTCTAGCTGTGATGAGGTGAGCAACGCTGTTGCTGTGTATAGCCTACATCAATGCATGAGACGCTCAGCCTTCTCGCCTTACATCTCACCTGACACTTACACCTTTCATGCGCCACCTCAAGTCACGTCTGTTTTTACCGCGCGATGCACCGCATAGCGCGGTTGTACGTCCGCGGACGTATGTCATCCGTCCGTCCGTTTGTCAGTCTGTGACGTTGGTGATGTATATCCCGACAATACCACTATAAATATGAAGTTACTGATTTTTCAATTTTAACCCTTTGATGCCCACTGTTGCCATATGGGTACAGCTGTAAAACATCCAGTGCCAGATCTGATGAAGCCGTCATTTATAATTTTTTGACATCGGGGCACTCTGACGCTGGGCAGTGGGCGTCAATTGCCTAAAAGCAAAACGATGTCTTTTGGCTCTGGTGCATTTCGCAGCATCATAAAAATATTTTCCGGCGACATCTCGACTCTGAGCGCGATAATTCTGGCCTGCAGCCTGCAATATAGGTCAGACAAATACAAATATAGGAGACGATGATGGAATCTGCGTGAGACATATTAGACAAAAAGGTGCGTGATGTCAGTGACCAGGAGCACCGGCTGCAGTCTGTCATTGACGAAACGACCGACCTCTGTGACTGTCAGTCTAATTGCATTCGCGCCCGCCAGCCACAGTCGGACATTGATTTAACTAGGTTTAGAGCGACCACATTAGTTGGACAGTTTATGCCGCGCGTATCCCTGCTAAGCGCGGTGATAGGTATGGTCTTGACTGTCTGTCCGTTACGTTGTGATTTAATTTCAACAAAAACGTAGTTACAAATACAACGAATGATGCGGCTTTCGCCAAACGCTATTTAAAGATGACGTCTCCTGCTCATTTGCCAACCAAAGAGCCCTGGCGTCACAACTCAGTGTTTCCTGGACGCTGTGTTTGCCTGTATAAGACTTACTGTAATTAAATAAACTGAAATAATTACAGTTTACAGGCATTATTCCTAATGCATTGTTTGCACAGTTTTTAGCCGACCGTTCTAACGGTCGCGCTTATGATAGTGTTGCGTGACTTGCGTCCGTCTGTCTGTCGTCTGTGACGCGATGTATTGCAGCTAAACGGTGCGTCCCAAAGCAAAAGTTAGCCTACTATTGACAGCCTATAGGAAGTCGTATATGAGAAATCGATTGGTACCAAAATGAATGACCTTGACCTTTGTTTAGAGGTCGTATTAAGGTCGTGTCACATTCGCCACTGAATATCTCGGAATTCGGAAACCGTTAGCGAGGCTTGGTTCCAAAGGACCACCAATAGGAAATGGCCTACGGGGAATCAAATGGTCACGTGAATGTGACGTGACCGATGACGTCACGTGACCCTGAAAGGTTAAACTCGTGACCCCACTACGCTTATAGAGCCCAATATCCCGAAAACAGCTGGAGATGCTAATTAGCAGCAATCGCTAATTAGGCTTACTAGATAGCCTCCTGTGAGACAGTACGGTCGGCTATTCTAGCGACAGCTTGGCTTCTTGTTTGTACGAGTGTGTGATTAAAGGGTTCATGCGGACAATTGAAGCGTCAAACGATATCCTGTCTAGCCCTGTTATTGTTAATTTCTCGCTGTCGACGCGGGCTAGTCTGTTTTACGTTGCACACCGTGAAAAGTGCGCTTTTTTGTGGGAGTGCTGTCGCGCCAAATGCTTCTTCTAAGCCGAATGAGCTGATTTTTAACACACTGTTGTACGATAGTATGCGGTTAAAGGGTGCATACGGAACTGTTGATCCTGATTCTAGTTTCCGAATGCGACAACTTTGAAGATGACGTCAAAAATTTGACGTCAACTGATGTGACGCCCTCGATGACAGACACACGTAGGCCTACACGTCGACTGATAGCGGTGGGTCTAAAAATCGAAATCCACGAAATCCACCAAAATTTACGAAATCCAATGTGTATTATCAATTAAAATCCAACCTCTGCAACAAAATTCACTTGTATAAAGCGAAAATTATCTAAATCCAACATAAGCAGACACGAAAATGAAAAGCTTCCACGAAATCCAGTAGCCTATTGCTTACGAAATCCACACATTCGCACGAACCACGATCATTCGACTAGGATCTTGAGGCGACTTTAATCTCATCAACAGTCCATACGTACGCCGGCGTCAGCGTGTCAGTAGGGGCCAGCGGTGTCGGCGGCTGACGTCACTAGTTTAATAGCAAGTTCCAGAAACTATAGCCCTGTTAATAGACACTGGATTTCGTAAATTTTGGTGGATTTCGTGGATTTCGATTTTTAGACCCACCCGACTGATAGGGTCGCTTAGAGCTTGTAGCCGCGTGAGCCAATGAATACTATCTGAATCTCCTATGTTGAAATCGTAACATGTTTAAATATGTTCTTAACTACTCATGTCACTCACGCACTGTGTGTGTAATGCCGTACTAAATGAAAAGGCTACTTACCTACTCTGTTGTTCTGTTTCTGTCGGTGTTTTGTGCGACTGTGAAACCGAGTACCACGTGAATTGACGTCAGCCGTTCTTGTCACAGGAGGAAAACAAGTTTTTGACTTGTGAATGTAGTGTATATTTTCAGAATTTTCGCCCTTTTCAGAGGTTTGGAACCTGGTAGTTTTAAAGAAATTTTCCCCGGCAAAGAATTCTCTGTTTCATGGTAAATTTTCTTGGCAGATAATTGCTATTTTCTGTTAAAATTTAGGTAACGCGAAAATAATACGCACTTGTTGTTGAGTGAGTCGCAATTGTTGGTTGATGACCTCGTATACTCTGTGTATTTTGGTTTTGGCTACGAATTTTTAACTGTGAAACGTAAACTGATTATCGACGATGTTTCTGGAAAGCAGTTGTAGAAGCTTACATGCATGTTTTTTGTATGTTGTGCATGCCAACAGATGGAAAAATTGGTGATGTAGTCCTTGATACCATGGTCTTGGTCTTGAGTATTTGGTCTCAGTTTTGGTGTTGAGGGAAAAGTGTTAGCATTTTTCAAGACTTTCCGAAGTTTGGCTTTAAAATAATACACTGGCTACAGTACCGTGAGGACAGTAATTTCAAATCGACTTCTAAAGTACTGTCCATAATTTTTGTCGTTATCTATGCCATTTTCTTCAGACTGGGTGCGACGAAGCACCACATCGGATACATCGGAGTTCAAATAATGCTGTTATTGCACAATAAATGCAGAGGAAAATGCCGTGATGTATAACGAATGCATGGTGTTATTGACCGTGCACACGCACAGTCTGATTGCCCACGGAAAATGTCGCAAAAAACTGTTATCCGTGCGCGCATACGGGCAGTACTGCCTAAATAGTGGCTATTTACTGTGGGCGTGTTCCATGTTCCAACAGTTCGCGTAAACTGCTTTTGACCATGCGCAGCTTTGTGATAACGGTATTGAAAGCGTGCACAATCAATTCAGATAGCCTTATACTGCTGTTAGGTTGATCCTAATCCTAATAGGTTGACTGTGCATTGACTAGGTTGAATAAGAATAGAATAAGATTCAATGGTGACCGTAGTCCCACCATGCACCAGCCAACGAGCTGTCAGCTAGTCTTGCTGCAGCCTATGATGCAACCGGCCAGTCAGAGCGCTCGATACAAATGTCACCAGCACGTGAGCCTGCGCACGGTGAATAGCACTTTTTCTCGATAATCGACCGTGCGTGCGCACAGTAAATGTAATTATCGATAACAAATAACAGTACGTATGCTTCCGTCTGCCGGCTCAGTACAACACCGTCACATCGACGGACTGTCACAGTGTCACCAGTGCGCCAAGTCAGGGACAGAAGTCGCACCAGAGAAAACAACTGGCGTCAAGTCAGAGAGGGTGACCGGCATGGCACGGCCAACTACATAAGCCACTATAAATAACAGCCATTACCGTACAACAGCACTGTGTGGCTTGCAGGTGTGGTTCAATGGTAGAATGCATGCAGTAGAATGCAGGCTTGAGTCCTGCTCAGGGATTTGTTTATTTAGTAGCGCGGTATTGCTACGGTAAGTTGTCCGTCACGGTCTGTCTGTCTGAAGGTTGAAGAGCTGATCTTTCGTTTATACGTCACTTGTAGGTCGATTAGGTGCATGATCGTGGGTCCGTCCGTATAGCCTAGGGTTAGCAGATAAAGTTAAGGTCTGTGTTAGTTAATCCATAATTCCTGCTTATTCAGCCGGGTCTATTCATCAGTGAGGTGACGGTGTGGTGAGGGGCAAGGTTGAACGTCTTGACGGTGCTTTAGCCAGTGCATAAAAATAATGTGATTGACTTTATAGTGATTGAAAAAATGTCAATGCAATAACAAAATCTGTACCACCTTTGTGATATATGTTTACTTATTTTCTGTCATACTGTTTGAAACCGCTGAGCTGATCAGATGATCTGTTTTCTCTAGCAGATAAGGTTATGCAAGGTCCCTCAGTATAAAATAACTAATAAAATAAAATTTTATTAGAAATGGACACTTTTAGTTATCATGCACATTATAGTGCCCATGAATCTACAGTCGTCCCACATGATTTTCTGTCAGTTATCACCCAGACCTGCTGGCAAAGCTCAACAGCATGATGTTTAAGCAGAAGTGGAAGAATGGCTCATCAACGACATAGTGTGGACTGTGAAGAAATAGAAAAGCATTGATTGCAGTTGCAGATAAAAACTGCACTAAAGAAAACTTGTGTGCAGGTTTGTATTTTGTTGGTGTTGCAGAGGGCCATGTCTCAGGAAATGGCCAGTCAGCCATCAGACGACGCTGATTCGGAGCGGAGTCCGAGGTCCGACGATGAGATGGAAGATGATGAGGATATTAACCACTACTACAACAGCTGTGACGTGGAGGAGCATGACAGCGATCGGCGGAAGGAGGACGACCCGGAGTATTTTGAGTACCAGCTGCTAAATGTTGAGGACGTAGAGCGACTTCTCAATGAAAGCGTCGAAGCACTTTCTCAGTCAATAAAGGTGAGGAGACTGAGTGACAACTGAGTTGTGGTTGGAATTCCGTTGACAAGACTATCGTGGTACTTGTGCTGAACTGCAGAGCATAGTGTATGAGCTGTCAATCATAACTGCCAGTGTTTCTGTTTGTATTGCATGATAATGGCCGAGCATATCCTCATCTTTTTACACTATTTGCATTTTATTTGTTAGTCCACTTACCAGTAGCATTAAGGCACCAAACATTGACAGAATTCTTGTGGTGAACTTCTCCAGGAAGCAAATTAATTTTGGTGTAATAATGTTTTTTTTCTAGTGCCTCTTATATTTATTAATAAATGATAGTAGTACTGTTCGATTAATGATAAATTAATTTTGATTCAGTTAATGCATTTTATTGACTGTGTATCAGTTCAGGTCAGAAGGTTTTTTAACATTATTGTGTCGTGCAGTTAAGCACTGTAATTAGAGAGAAGCTATTTTAAGAGTGGTAACAGTGACAGTGATAGTACATGTTACTGCTGGTAGGTGTCGCCGGCGCTGGCAAAAGTTCTACTGCACACCCAGAAATGGTTCATCCCGGACATAACGGCACGACATCAGAAAGACTCTAGACAGTTGCTCATTGACTCACGGATTTTGCCACCCATCAAGGTATTGCACTGCACGTCGTCTGTCTGCCAGTCTACCTGGCACACTAGTGTCATAATGCAGTCACTGTTGGGATAAGTGTAGGTAGTAGATTGTGGTTCAGTTGGAAGGGTTGAAAGAACTTAGCAAACACTTCGCTGTCCTGTTCGTGTAGCTGAGTGTTTGGTGTGTACTGTTGACAGGGGTCAAGGACTTCATCTAGCAGCAACACTTGCCTCGTCTGTCGTCAGCAGTATGAGCACATGTTCAGCCTCACTTGCAGTCATCGCTGCTGCCGCGAGTGCTGGCAGATGTACTTTCAAGTTCAGATACTTGCCGGCCTTTCTACCGGTCTGTTTGTCTGTCTCTCTGTCTACCACACTGTCTACCGGTCTGTCTCGCTCATCATAATCGTTGTCTCCTCCTCTGTCACGAACTTTGGCACCTGTGCATTTGCTGTGGCGGGTCCTAAGGCCTGGAATCAACTGCCGTTGCACATACGAGCACGGGAGTCAGTTGGCTCTTTCAAGACGGCACTAAAGTCACATTTCCACTTAAGAATTCTCTAGGCATGCCGCGCCCTTGTAATGACTCTAGCATGTTACGGCGCATTAGAAATCGTCGGCGTTATTATTATTATAATGCTAATAACTGGTAGTGAAAGGACATATGTAATGCTGAGCCCATGTGTAAAGTGGTATATTTCTGGACGATGTAAGCCGTACCCTTCCAGCTGCTGCCTAGCTGTTTGTAGTGTATTTGGATGGTGTATTCACATTAAGCAATGTGAGCTGTGACTGATTCTCATTCAGTTACAGCTCTGACTTGCCTCTGCCTCTAACTTATTCTACTGCCCCACAGAGGATAAAAGGCTGAGTCGATTTGGCCACTGCAGTGAGAGTATGCTGCCTGTGCCCAAGGCCTTTGCAGTGGCCACGTGGCCATTGCAGAGGCAGTGGGGTCATCACAGTGGCCGTGAGACCGTCTGGGTGGTGCAACATCATCGCAGTGGCCGCAAGGCCGTCTCGGTGGCCGCGAGGTCATCCGTGAGAGAATGTGATTGTGGAATCTGATATGTTACCACAAGATCACTGCAATGTGCACGCGTAGAGATTCTCAAGAGAGAGAAAGAGTAGATCTTACAGCATTGCATATGGTGAACAGTTAGTGTGTCTTTTCAACGGGGTGCTCTTGATTTGTTGCAATCAACATGTGCAGATACATTGTCAAGTGGACGTGACGTGTTTGGTGACATTTGTTGTGAATTGCAGCTATTGAGTGCATGGGAACAGCGTGCTATGTACTGGCCGATGAAGACTTCATTCTTAGTTTATTAACAAACTCGAGTCTTCGTGATAAGTACCAGAAGTACACCTTCAGTGACCACGTCAAGGTCTCTGTCTCTATGTCTGTCTGTCTGTATGTCTGTCTGTTATGCTTCTAAATTAATTGGCAGGTCACCGGACTGTTGACGTTTGTACACACAGAAATCTTGCCATAATATTACTAGCGTTGTTTTTCTGGCAAAATGTGGGTTATGTTGGGAACTGAAGCTTGGCCAAGCCTGGATCATTTCTGTTGGTCGAGTATTGTTTGTCCCAGTCGATAGTGTCGAGTGAATGAATTGGTTGATAGAGTGTTAAAACGGTTTTATCAGTAACGTGCTGAAACTCCTCCAGTACTCGTCAGCATCCCGGAGACCATTGAGGCATTACATAGACTGTCGAGGGATTACATAGATCGTGGGATACTGCCGAGTCTGATCGTCTCTATGGTGTTATTTGCCACACTGTTGAGTAGCCGAAGTACTGTTTACTGACACAAGTTACACAGCTGATATGATTAGCGAGGTGGACCACATGGTAGACCTACCTTCACTGTTGTGCCATCATTACTGTTGGCTACAACGACAAAACACTGACACATTGTTGATTTTAATGGAGCTGCACATTATGCTTTGTTTAATTCCTTCGTATCAGACTGTGACTTGATTCAAAGCGTGATCATGACAATATAGACGATTATTGTAAGTCATTTAATAGAGTTTTCGTTCATTCAACTCATTCATGTTTATTCGCACAAACACCAATGTACAATGTGAACAGAATCATGACAAATGCAGGACGGAAAGTTCGTGTAAGACACTTATAAGACATTATAACAGTACTCCATCGAGAGTTAATGTGAAATATTCTGATGTACATTATTTCACGCTAAATAATGCTTCTGTTTGTGGTTTTATTGGCAAAATACTGTCCTTTTGATATCACCATTTTATACCTTATGTTTTTATGTTTCGTAATACTCTAGTTAAGATTCTTGTTTGCTGGTGCATTGAAGAGTGTGTGTGGTGAGTTGTATGTATTGTTCTGTATTGTCTTACATCAGAGTCATCCGGAGTTGCGTTTCTGTCCGGGGCCAAACTGTAACGTCATCGTACGAGCTATGGTGCCTGCTGCCAAACGTGTCATCTGCAACAAATGTGGCACATCGTTCTGGTTTGTAGCGTTGTGCTTCTGATATTGTCAGTCTGTGAACTCTGAACCTGAGCTGGTTGCCGCCTGCTGATCATGCAGTGTGATTGATGCAACAGTTTTATGTGGCTGGATGTTATTTTTATGCCAAATGTGAAATCACCGAGTAGATGTCATTATTCCTTCACCCAGGAACTCATTCCGTGGCTGCATCTATCATATCGTACATTCGTAGTGTGCCTATTACAGATTGATCACAGGTGCATTCCAATAGTCATGTAAATAAAATGCAGATAAAATAATAAAACCATTAATATAAGCTAAACGCCAGACTAAAATAGTGAGTTTTGACGGCTTGTCTGAACACTTTCATGTCCCCGACAGCACGAATGTCTGAAGGCAGAGCGTTCCATGCCGAGGGCACAGCGTGTGAGAAGGAACACTCGCTGAATCTCGACCGTAGCTGAGGGAGAGCAAAATTAGAGGAGGATGTTGATCTGAGTCCGGAACGAGAACAGGCTGCGGTTACAGTTCGTACTGTGTTAGTTAAATATGTCCACTCTACAACAACACTGGCACACAAAACATGGTCCGGATCCGGACGGTTAATCACGATGTTGAGAACTGGGGTCCTCAGAGTGTATTGTGGATCTGAGTTATTGATCTCTCATCATAGCTGTGTCGTCCACTCACTCAGAATACACCGAGAAACTGTTGTAACTGACAGCATCTGAAGCTTGTGTGAGCTGAATCTGATGAGCTGCAGAATAGGTGGAGGATTGATCTACTGCCAGCGAGTTGTCGTAACTCTAACGACATCGTTAAGTCATTGGTTAGTTGGTATCCAGACTTTAAACCATTTGTCACACAAATCCTTTTCTTCACGGTTCCCTCTGAACAACCTTCATTTAATTTTGACTCGGACTGGACTTACCATATATCACTTTTTAGTTTCTTCTTCACACTTCTATTTTCTGGTTACGTTTGCTGATGACACTGTCCGTGCTGATGACACTCATTGCTGTTGTATCGTATCGGGTCCCAGTGCACGCTGCAGTGTGCAAGAAGCGTGTGTCACGTTGGTGGATGTTTGTGACAGTTTCAAGTGTGGCATCGACTACCACGCGCCGACAGACTGCGACACGATAAAGAAATGGCTGACAAAATGTGCCGATGATTCGGAGACGGCAAACTACATCAGTGCTCACACTAAAGATGTCAGCATCATCACCGCAGTGATTCTGTCGTCTGTTGTTAGCGATATACGATACGATATGATAGAAGAGCTTAACACATCTAATTATGATATTAACCCTTTGATGCCAACTGTTGCCATATGGGTACAGCTATAAAGCATCCTTTGCGAGACCGGGTTAAGCCGTCATTTGTAGTTTTTGACATCCGGGCACTCTGACGCTCAGGGCTGAGTGTCAGAGTGCCCGGATGTCAAAAGTTACAAATGATGGCTTAAACTGGTCTGGCACAGGATACTTTACAGCTGTACCCATATGGCAACAGTTGGCATCAAATGGTTAACACTACGTGTACAGTATGTCGTCATGGGGTATAGAACACTGCTAAAAGCATACAGCTGAGTTGGTTCATATTGAACATGTAGTTCACATCCTCACTATGTAAACAGTAAACAACATTAAGTGGTTTGACTTTAAAACAATAATAAGTTTTATTTGTGGGTTATGTAGGTTTTTACCCATGGTAAAACTGACTTGTTTTACCAAGTTTTACCCAATTTTACCCAACTGCTCGGACCATTTCAGTCGTGGTTTTTTGTGCTATATTTGTAGTTTGTCAGTAATGGTAGTGATATTGACACGTGCTGCAGTGTCCCAAGTGCCAAGTCTGTATTGAGAAGAACGGCGGCTGTAATCACATGCAGTGCTCAAAGTGTAAACATGACTTCTGCTGGATGTGCCTCGGAGGTTAGTCACCGTCACAATGTTGAAGCCTGTTTGTCTTGTCTATAGCGGAGATCACTTGAAGTGTGTAGCATTGAGTTATGTGTAAGACGATACAGTGCTTGCTATAGTCTGTCAACATAGTAAACAGTTCACAAATAGTCGGATGTTGCTGCGTATGAGCGATTGTTGCTATCCGACTGATTCCATAAGATACACTCATGCAGACACACTCAACCCAGACACTCGGCTGATGATAAAGTAAGCAAGTAACGAATTTATAGCGTGCTAAAGACATGGTAAGGATGTCAGATAACACAGCTTCATCTCTCTCTCTCTTCCTCTGCAACGCGACGCTGCATTGAGAATCCTGGATTGAATTTTGTATTTAGCCAACGGTGTTGCAGTCGTGTTAATAACCATTTGGTATACAGTTACGTAGCATAGATGTATAATAATCGTTGTTGCTGGTCTCTGCGAGTGGCAGTGATGAGCTGACCTGACCCTATTATGACCCTAGTATGGTCGACATCTCTCTGTGACTGCCTGGGTGTGTTGTGTGTGGAATTAGACTGGAAGACGCACGGCAGCGAGTACTACGAGTGCAGCCGATACAAAGAAAACCCCAACATTGCCAACGAGTCGGCACACGCTCAGGCCCGGGAAGCACTCAAGAAATACATATTCTACTTTGAGAGGGTAATGATTATGTTTACTGTGTTGCCATGGTGATGCATGCTTTTGCTTTGGTTCGTTGGTTGATTTGTCGAGTCCATTTTGGCGTCTGTTTACCATTATTTCGGCACGACAGACACTTTAGTTATTTGTTAAGTTAGAACATAGTCTTTTGTAGACATAGTTGTCGTTTGCTTGCGTTAAAGCATGTTTGATTCTTTTCATGTTGAACTTGTGACATAGTTCTGTTAATTTGTTACTGTACTGTGTGTTGCAGCTTTATACAATATACAGGGCGCACCAAAAAAGTAACCCCCTAGGAAAAATTTTATATCTCTGAAATTGTAGCAGATATATTTACCAAATTTGCACAGATTACAGATGAGGATTCAGTCTACATATCCTGCAAATTTTATTAAAATAACAAATATGGTTCAACAGATACAACTGTTTAAACTTTAAAGTTCATTTTTTCAAGTGAACATGCAGTCGTGTCGTGAATATTCAGTAAGTCTTACGTAATAATGAATCAAACTTTGCACAACTTTTTCGTCAACACTTCGGACACTTCAGTAATGAATGTCAGCTGCCCTCTCGGTATTTAAACTGAGTGTTCAAAGTGTCCGCCAGCTGCAGTAACACAAAATCTAAGTCTCTTTCGAAATGACAGGATTGCCTTATCAAATGAACTCCTGTGGCAAATCATTCCATATTGAAGCAAGGCAGTCTTCAGCTCGGCAATGTTGGTTGGTTTTGGCGTATGTAGCATCCCAGTATTTCACCTCACATGATAA
>Ga0056114_1000933_pt1 | contig 12009 bp, 5 predicted proteins | sample WorMetHERISLAND1_FD_77005 | JGI IMG/M metagenome (GOLD analysis project Ga0056114, IMG submission 77005) | Marine gutless worms symbiont microbial communities from Max Planck institute for Marine Microbiology, Germany - Olavius loisae HERON... ...
ACGGCATTTTAAGCACGCAAGTAGTGGCTATATCATGCCTGAGGAAGTTTAAAGTTTGTTAGTAAGGCCAATGGCGTGTACAAAAGAGATTATGCGTTTAGGATGAATGTTATGGAAGAGATCTTTGAGATTAGAAACTGTATAGAAACTGTATGACAGGCAGGCAGCCCTCCCAGATAATTTCAGATTATGTACTCACACAATTCCACATTTATGCTCTAACATTTACTTAGTTGCAGCAAGTTCTTTCCGAATTTGCAGATGATAGTCATTAAACCTACGACAGTACCAGCTGCTCGTATCCTGCATTGTCTCCAATAAATTTGAAATTTCTACAGTTCTCTGATTTGGAGTAAACGGAAGGCACGAGATGGACAGAGAGACAGACAGACAGACGGACGGACAGTGTACAACACTCTATGTGGCCTCCTAGGGCGGGCCGCATAAAAACCTGTACAAAGTACACAATGGCACGTGTGATTATGTCATAAAGAAACAGCGTTAAGCTGCAAACAGCTTTATATGTGCAATGAACAATGGCTAAATGAGAAGGAAAACATATGGACAATGCACTTAGCTGTCGTTGCACTCAATACAAACTACAGAGCTGTTGTTTCTCGACATAAATAGGAGACCACAACAAATAAGGTTGCAGACTACTGCATGGCATATAGGCTTGTCTGTAGTACTAGGCTGGAGAAGCAAAAGCTGGGGAGTGGGATAGATGCATGTCTTGTGCATACATTACACCACACAATCGATAATCATATGACATGTCAAGGCAGTAGATAAAATACACTGTTAACTGCACTAATTGTGTGATATGATATGGAAGTGTTCAGAATGTATTGTTAACCAGGTAGCTTCAGGTTTCACATGATATGTTAATGCTACCGTTAAAATAATGATTTTGTGCACCGCACAAATGCGCACAAAAATACACAGAAGCACGGCAGACCTCACAGCAGCTATAGATATGAATTCAGTCAGCAAATACAACTGTATAGTGAGCAGCATACCAAGTGTTATGATTACTGATGACAATAATAATGTCTGATAAAAATGATAATGTTGGAAATTTTGTCCTGTTTTCAGCAGTGAAAGAATTTTGAAAATCGGTTAAGATTTGAGAAAGTTATTGCCAAAAGTTTGTTGGCTTCCTTTTTTGGAACACAGTGTATACACAATAATAAAACATATCTTAGCACTACTCTTGTTAGCACATACCGATCAGACTTCATCAATTTAGTGTGCTTCGCTGCTTCAATACAATAAGCCACAGAGCTATGCAACCTGGCAGCTTTTGAATGCAGCTGTCAGAAAAATGACAAATGCAGTTATGCAGCAGGATATCAACAGTAACTCCTGGCTTTGACACAACAAGGTTCATTTTCACCGAGGTACTGGCGAGCTGTAACTGGTAACTGGACTCTTGTACATCGCTGGCTCGTAGCCACTTGGCGACATCGTAACGAATGAATTGTCTGACGACGTTGATCCGTACGACTGCCGGATTGCGTACTCGGTCGCAATGTTCTCGTGAAACGTGACTGTCTTCTTGCCTGAACCAGACGAGGCAGCCTGTCGTAGTGCCGAGCTGCTTGCATTACGCGGCACATCCACGCCACTGGTCGGTCTCCCTGGCTCGCCCTCAGACACATCCTCACCAACACCGATGTCCTCATGTCTGCCGTAGTACTCCGGATGATATTCGGGCATTGTCACTTCGGCAGACTGTCGGTACGATGCACCGTACTGGCTCCAGTCCTCGGCCGGACCTACACCCGGCCTTGGTTCCACAGCTGATGCCTGATATGGCGCGTAGGTTGTAGTTGGAAATGTCTCAGGCGTGGTACCGGCTGACGATACTGCCATCATTCGACCAGTTTCCCAGCTCTGCGGAGCACCGGCTGCACTGGATCCAGTGATTGTTGGTTCACCAACTGGACCCGGTGTTGGGCGGCTGTCATAGACCTGTGTCGTAGGAAGGTAGACAAACGACTGAGATGCTTGCTGCTGGCGCACATCATCACTCGACCTAAGTCCACATACACACGTAACAACGTTTAGAATATCTGTTAATGATATGTTAATGTAGAAATAAACCTGCAAGTCAGAGAACAAAATAATAATAATCAGTAAGACTAACTGTCAACTGCCAGAACTACCCATCACATAACTATTTTAACAGATTCCATTAAATTTAAAAAGAAAACAAGAGGTCTGAGCTGTGACATGTGTATGATGCACAACTTCACTCGACTGCAGCAGAGTAAATTGGAGCTGTTGGCAATTCGCATTTGATTCACTGAAACAACATTGTCAATGTATCAAGTCGATTACGACAGAGCCACACAGTTACAACCATAGCAATAGATCAGTGTTGTAGTGTAGTGCAATAGCTGACAATTCTTGGTGTGCTAAAGTCAGGGAACTAGACTAATAGACTATGAAATGTCTGCATGCCTGTAAGCTGATGCCTGTTGTGGCGGCTGACCAACTGCAGCAGCGGTGTGCTAAAACAACCACACAACATTACAATGGACACAATTCTCAATGTCGTCAACACTGATACACGCACACAGCATCATTCCCAGTCACTGGCAGTGCTTTGCACACTGCACACTGCCCCTGCTGTCACGCTGTCAGTTGTCGACTGTTGTCTAGACACACACATGCTCCTTCCCGTAACATTCACTTCTGGGCATTGTCCGCAGCGCAGTGCAGCAGTGTTATATTAGTACAATTTAAACATTGCCACTTACTTACTTACTTACTTACTTGGGAAATTAGAACAACCAGATGAACCAACGATTCACAAATACACATATTGGGTCAGCACTCAGCAGTCACTGATTCTGAGGAACCACAGGTGCATAATGGCCACACATCATTCCCGACATCAGTCAGGAACCAGTCAGTGGACCCTGTCCTTTTCCTCACTCACAGACTGACTTATGAGTGCCTTCATCTCACCTCTACCATGCCAGTACGACAAACAAGTGTTGACAAACTTACACCATATAGAAACCCAGGTCTCCAGTAGTGGGTGATAATGTGCATTGATCAACCCTGTCAGAGAGGCAAGGGGAAGGGGCAGAAGCAGGACTGAGCTATGACCACATGAGGATAGTCAAATACTCTAGTTTTTACAAAATAAAATGAGGAATCTTACTGTTGGTGGCTGCATCCTGCCATGTTCCTGGTCACTGTCATCCCCGCGTCTTTCACTTGTGTCGGTAAGTCTTCTCTCAAACTCTACTTCAACGCGTAGGTTCTGTAGCCGCGTCTGTTCGTTCGCCGCCAGATACGGCCGCGACTCCAGCCGCTGAATTTCCATCATTTTCTGCTGAACCTTCTCCGGCCTCAGCTGCCTGCCGTCATCTTTTATCATCTCACTTGTTCTCGGTGTCGCACCAGTGATAACTGGAAACTTGGGTTTGACAGGAACTGGCGGAGGCTGCTTCTTTGGACGCACGCCATTGGATGGCACTCCAGGTGGTGGTTGTGGCTCAGGAACAAACACACTCTGCACTCTGGGTCGCATGTCTACAGGGAAAGGTCTGGAGCCGTCAGCAACATTCTGTAGATGAGGCATTGGCAACTGACTGCTTGGTCGTAGCACGCTTACTGGAGGTGGGGCTGGAAACTCATCTCGAACATTCGGTGCCCGGTAACGATCTTGCGGTGGAGGTAATGGCCAGCTGTCTCCACTGTTACTGGGCTCATAACTCATGCCAGCGGGAACTGCGGACGTGATACGCGTGTCATACGGTGCTTCCTGTGAGCTATAGCTCACGGTCGTGTTAAATGAAGAATCAATCTGTCCGTCCTGATGACCGAATTTCACCGCAGACTGATCCCTCGATGCCTCGAGGCTATCCTGACTCCTTGATGTATCATACCTCACAACTGGCACTGACTGTGCCACTTCACTGCCAACAGCCGGCATCCCAAAACGACCGTTGACCTGAGAACCTTTTCTTTCACTGTCAACCAGAAGCCCTGCCGTCGGAGTCACATTCTGCATTCCGTACTGAATATCTACTGATTCTGGTGCCTGAACACGTGCTGGTCCATAAGGTCCTTCATGTGCCGAGTAAGGTCTACCATCGGCACTGTATGGAACGCCAACAGGGACTGCTCTGTTCTCAATCGATGGCTCTTCGCGTCGCACAACTTTAGGTCTGTCAGACATATCAAGCATACCATAGCGCACCCCTGATGTGTCTACTGGGCCAGACACCGGCCGCACTTTGCCGCCGACATCACCATAAGGTGTCGCTATCATGCCGGATCTCACATCCTGTTCACCTATAGGCTGGTACTGGATGCTAGTTCCCAGCATGGCAGCCTGATGATGGGCACCTGGTACATACTGAGGGGCCATTGCTGGCGCTGGATGTCGTGTCATGTCGGACATCTCCGGCCTCTGGTTGAACTGCCCACTCGGCATCACCTGTCTTGGTCTGTATCTCTCATCATCAGAATACACCGGTGTGCCGAACGACTGTCTGTAACCAGCAGAAGGCTGTTGTCGAACATCAGCGGAAGTCTGATCGCGGTTTCCGACAACACTCTCTGTGACTGCTGGAACGGCAGTGGTTTGTGGTAGTGGTGAAGCAGGCTTTGAGACTACATATCCAGGATATCCAGGCTCTGTCAACTGGCTCTGTGGTCTCGTGGAGTAATAACTCGGCCTTTGTTCAGAGCTCATAGCAACAGTGGCTGCTACCTGTGGGCGATACTGTGTAGTGTCACTAGTTACTGGTGGCTGCTGCTGGCGAACACCCGGCAAATTTGAGTGCACATTTGGCGCGGGATGTCGCACTACTTGAGGGACCATCCCTGGCAGAGGGACTGGATACCTTGCCATCTCTGATGTCGGAGCTTTCAGACTGGGTACCGGCTGAACAGGAGGGGCAAACTGCGAGCTGTATGTACTTGGCGGCAACTGTCGAGGACTGTATCTTTGATCGCCAGGATACATCGACGCAGGAGTGCTGCCTGACGTCATGTCGGCACTGGAAGACGGTTGGTGAAAACTAGCTGACAACTGACCACGACTTGACATCACATTGTCTGAGATGTCTGGCACAGAAGTGCTCTGTGCCAGTGAAGGCCCTGTCTTTCCTGGTCCAGACATTACATATCCCAGCTCAATCAGCTGACTCTGTGGTCTGCAGGGTAATAATTTGGCCTCTGTTCAGAGCCGCTGTTATCAAACTGTGGTGGCTGTGATTGCCTCTCAGCGACCTTAGTCCCGAGGTTCCTCATCTGCCACTCAATTACTCGCTGATTGTTCACGGCATCTGATCCGAGCCTCGGGTCAACTTGCTGGCCCTGCCTGGCCGCCGTCCTCGGCGCAAGCCGGCTGACAGCAGACTCGCCGTAACGATAAGGAGTAACGGCTGCTGGGTGACGCAGCTGAACCAGGTCTGGATGTGACGTCGATGTTACTCGCGATGAATCCAGTCGACTGGCTGCAGATGCATTGGCTACAGCTGGAGACCTCATAACGTCTCTTGCAGCCGTGTCTTGCTTTGGCACTGAAATAAAGCACACAAATTACAACATATTTTTTCTGTGAGAGTCTTCTAGTGGATCCATAAAGGGTATTCGATGTCACTTGCAGTGGCGCTACTCAATAGACACCATACAGATTACCCAGATTACCTATCAGTCATCCGTTGCCAATTTTGACATTAAAACCTACATAAATAGACATCATACTGTTTGAACTATCGTTTGTGAGTGTTACATTGTGATAAACTAACTGTTCCGTCTCTGAAACTGCCTGTAGGCTCTCGCTGTTTCTCAGGTGTCAGGTCTCACTGTTTGGAATGCTTTACCTGATTACCTGAAACATCCTTCTCTTTCCAGAACTATTCACACATTATCTAAAAACCTTCTTGTTTGCTCAATATTAACACGACACTACAGTGCATATTAGAAACTTTTACTGTATCTCTGCGCTACATAAATGGATTCACTGATAAATGCTTGTAGACATTAAGTTGAGACAAACAAAACTCATATCGCTGCAGATTATTAATGTCACTTCTGTACCACAAACAGTCAGTGTCAATGATCCACTATTAATTAGTACACATTAACTGCAAGCAATGCGCGTATCTGAGCCAAGGGCGCAGGAGGGCACTAAAACTAGACAAGCAACGGTTTGTCAGTGTTGGACTGAGTTGTTGTTGCTTGACAAATCTCATCGCTGGCGTCTTTGGAGTCCGACGTTGGACTGGCAGTGGCACCTGCAGACATGAAGTATGAAGTTTGCAGTGTCGGACAGTGATGAGGTGCCAGTTCCGCCTTCCCGTTGTGCATCAGGCACCAACTTTTCAAATCTTAAACGCGCGTTCTTCTGAAACACCGAGTTCTGATTTCACGCTGTGGGTCACTAGCAGTGGCACTATTCAATAGGAAACAGACACGCTACCTATCAGTTCTCCATTGTAAATTCTGACAACAACAACTACATGACATGTGAGTGGACAGGTAGGAGATCATTACCTGGGAGTACAGGTGTTGAAACAGCCTCCATCTGTTGACTGAGCAGCCGTGGCTGTACGCCGGCTCCATCAACAGCTGACATCCTCACCTGGTCATACTGTGATGCCGGTCTCAGTGGTCCGTCCATCTGCTGGCCCGCTACAGACACAGTGAACAGAACCATCGGTCGGCAGAGAAACTCTTCAAAATTAAGCATGAAAATACAAACAATTACACGAAACCCCATACACCTATCAGTCAGATAACACATTCATTAGTTATACACGCAGAGCTAACATGTAGAATGAACTTGACAAAACAACTGAATAATTGATCATGGCAGTAGCGATCATACCGGGTGGCATCTGAGGGGTGTCCTGGCAGATCAACATAGCCAAGCCGTGATACAGAGCTCCTTGTTTGGCAACAGTCAGTGTCACTTGTTGGCCCGACGACGCCATTATCTTTGCCGCTCTGTAAAATCCAACAAACAGTTTATCGTAGAAAAACACCGTTATATCGTACTGTGCAATTTTTCAGTGACGACTCCAAGTTCTCAATCTACTAAACTAATAAAGATTTATGAATTACCTACATTGTGAAAAGGTGTTTGAAGCTGAATTACAGATGACATGTCTTAATGGTGACATCGATGGTATCTCACGACTTCACCCATCTCGCAAATAATACACTGTGTTCAGAAAAAAAACACCCACTCACATTTTCTGTCATATCTCCATGAATTATTTGTAAATTTAAACAAAAACTGCAGTATACCCAAGGATTGATAGATTCCGACAATGTAAAAATTAGATATTCATTGTGATCAATGACGTAATTATGACATCACATTTGTCTGGCTAAAGTTGGAGCGAGTTTACAGCACACAATAAGCTGCGATCCGATGGATATCATTTTTTTGCGAGTACAGGGTACTTGCTGGTGCATAGACGCGGTCGTATCGTGTATTAGGCCTATGTGGTGGAATTTAAGACAATAATTTTAACATTAAACAAATTTTCATTCATAAACCTGATTAAGTTCATTCACCACTGTCGCGAGATAATGTTACAGACAGCAACTGAATGCCGTGGGTGACTCGGTGCGAATCCACACTTGTGATGAAGAGAAAGGCAGATATTATGAGAATAAGTTACGATATTTCAAATCATCAATAACACAGTAATATTCTTGTTGACGTATGTTAAATAGCTGATTATTATTAACTATCAGTCGTTGAATTATGCTGTGAATAGGCTGTGTTCTGTCTGGAGGTCCTTATTTACAAACGTTTACAAATGTGACGTCATAATGACGCCATTGGCCGCAATGAATATCTAATTTTTACATGGTCAGAATCTACCGTTGTTTGGGTATATTCACTGCAATTTTTGTTGAAATCTACACATCACTCATGGAGATATGGAAGAAAATGTGAGTGGATGTTTTTTTCTGAACACAGTGTATTTACAAGCAAGCCGTACAGCGGAGTCTTTCTTCATCGTCTGTGCCCACCACTGCAAGCCGTGCATCTCACTTAGTTGCCTTCCTCCAGGTTGCGGCAAGACTGAAATTCAGAGGTTTCCCGTAGTCGTCTGTGTATAGTGTGTTTTCATTTCTAATCGAATCGAATAACGGGCCATTATTTGAAATTTTGAATCAAACTTAACTCAACAGTTTTCGCCTGCTCAAAAGTCACTATTAATAAGTACTTGTTAAGTAGTTTCAGCAGTTTTGTGGCACCCTGTCGATCATTCACACATAACTAGTTTCCGTCAGAAGAGCGACCGACAGTAACTGGACAATTTTCAGTGATGTTCCACTGTCTGCCATAGAGCAACAATGCAAGAGTCCAGTCTGGCCAGTTCAACCCCGGACCACAGACAACAAGGAGGTTGATACAATATGATAGAAGAGTTTAACGTGGACTCGACAGCTGAATGTGATTAGATTTAGGCAAACGGTGAACAAACTTACGTTTCTTGTGAAACGCCGACGAGACTCTGACCATTGACAGCCATCAGCTGATCACCGGCCTGCAGTCTTCCGTCCTAAACATCATCAACACCAGCCTTCATATGACATCACCTGCTGCCACAGTCTACAGAGCAATAATGATGACGATCGCGTGGTTTTACACCTTGTCTGGTGTCTTCTGTAAAGAAGCAGAAGGACTTTTCTTGGACACGACCAGACGCCTTTCTCTCTGACTGGTCGACGGACAGGACTCAAACCCATAAACCAATGAGCGGCAGCTGCTTCCTGGAGGCTCAACTAATAAATCTGATAAATGGCTGCCAAGAAGATCTTGAAAGTAAAAAGGCAAAATAACTTGACTGACAACAAAGCAGATGTTGGCAAACGACACACACACAGCACTGCTGCTGTGACAACCTAAGTTGGAAAGAAACGGAGAGATGTGTGGGTGAGTGTGAGACTGGAACGACTGGGCGACGACACTGTGACATGCTGATTGCCACATCAATACCACACGACATTATAACAAACTCGTTTTACAACTCAATTCGTGTGACCTGGTAGGCCGATACCAGACACATCAGAGTAATACCATAAGATGTAATATAGCAAGAGCAGCAGTAAGGGACATGACAGACAGAGCTGATAACGGACCCGTTCAGCTGCACCGTTGGCCACGACAGACTTGACGAAAATTGCTTGTTGTTCTTGAAACACACCCTGCCACACAACAGCAACCTGTCTCCGGACCTCAGGCGAGACTATCAATACAATCAATATAACACGCAGCTGAGTGATGCAAAATACCTCAGTGTGTCATGGATGGAACTAACTGCTTCATACTGAACAAAGCAAACAGCAGAGTACTGAAGTAGTTACTATTGATACTCATCAGTTGCTATTTGTTTAGGCTCCATTCCGCATCTAATTAACTTACTACACAAAAACACCTAAGACATTTCTAAAAAATTAAGTTCTAATAACAATAGTACTATTATGAGTTTGGCGCTACGCACCCCTAGTGGTGCTTGCCACACAAGAAGAAGAAGAAGAACCAGTAACTAATATGAGGTTGCTCCAGAAATGTGTGGCATTGACAATTTCATAATGCTCGTATACAGCTGAGAACAGTGATCGGTGCACTCCACTAGACAACACACTACCTTAGAGGCTACAATGCTGAGACCAAGACTGTTGTTGAACTTGTTGAACGTCACGTTAACCAGCTCTGGCTCCTGTCTGCTGCCTGCATCAGTTGCCGCTGCTGCTCCAATCAGCTTCACGTTCTAACAGGTCCAGTAAACCATCCTCAATACTGACAGACTAACACAGTACGTGACTGTTTGCGGACACAATTACTTCAGTTATAAACTAAGCTTCAGATCAACAGGCCAACTAACACAACACAATGTGATACAATGCACACTCTTTAACACAAGCAGAAAGCTGACGTCACTTGACTTACAGTGTTGCAGGAAAATAAAATTAAGAAAAGAAAAATAAAGAGGTATATATTGCTAATGGTATATAACATGCTAACCTCAAACAAAACAACTGTGACTTCTAAGTAAACTCTGGCTACTTATTATTATTGAAATATGTATGACAAGTCATGTGATGTAAATAAAAAATTAAATAATAAACAATGTACCTGGTAAGTATGCATATCCTGCAACAAACAATATGCTTTGTTGTATGTAACATGCGCCAGTGAACAATGCATAGAATTAATCTGTGGATCTTTTACTGACAGAAGACACAAGTTAACAGCCACAATAGAGAAATAACAATCAAGACAAATGCTGCTATATTTAAAACATCTAACTTGTCAGAGTCAACAGTCAACAGATGTCTCTTGGTACATTAGTGGGCCCCGTGTGGGCTCAGGAACATTGCACAATAAGCCCACCTCGTTTCCTGGCCGAGTGTCGTAAAAGGCGACTAAACCAAGCTAGTTTTGTTTTGCGGTGTTTTGTGTTGTTTGCTTTTTCTGGGTTGTGTTTAGTTTTTGTAGTGTGTCTGTCTGTAGTTGATTTGTCTTCTGTCCTGTATTTTCCAGCGTGTACCGACGTGAATGGCACTGTATAGCCTACTTGTGCTGATGTGCCGTTAAGAATCGGCTCACTGACTCACTGGTGTATTAGTGGTGAGGTATCAAACATGGCTGCTGAAGTAAACTGTATATGTAACAGGATTGTGACAATCAAGAAAACAAACAAAACAGTCGTTATTAACGTATAGTCATCATCTGTCATCTGCACACAACACTAATGAACAGAAGATGCTAAACGTTAATGCCTCAATGTGAAAATTACCGCAAACAATCTCAAATTTTGCGGAAAAAATACAAGGGGCTCAGAAATCGCTGGGGATGATGTGTCAGGGGCACATTACATTGGAGTTTAAGTAAATGAGTTTGACTGCAGTTGGACAAATGCACCGTTTTGATATATTTGCCTTTATAAAGTACCTCGTCCTTAGTACAGTGTAGGCAGGTTCTTACTGACCACATATAGGCCTTGAACAGGTGATACTAAGGTGGCACAGTTTTGTGTGAAATACTGCACAAAAATGCACAAATGTTGCCATTCATGGCTCAATTTATTGTGTCTTTATTGATGAAACACTATGTGAATAGACATCACAGTTAACAACCATCTGTAAACTGCAGTTAACAACAGGTCCAACACTGAACATGGCTGTGATAAACTTGCCATTAGTCTATGTACACCCAACTCACAACCTCTTAATTACAAGTCCAATTCCTCAATCACTGTACTACCATGTCGCCAAGAATGGAACTACGCAGTCTGGACATGTTAGCAAAAAGGAAAGAGTGATCAGAAACTGCAGCTGTATAATTCCACTGTTTGACTAGAGAGTAATACGTACGTCTTTGGCACTCATATAGACGGTCCACAGTCCTGATGAGTTGTGATTCACAGTGAGCTGACACAGGCCTAAACACACATCAGTAGATCATAGTTTACTACAACTGATGATAGATTATATAGCATTAGAATATGGTTAGACAAACAACAATAAAACAAGCCGGGAGGCGAATTGGCTAGAGCGACACTTATTGTCAGTCGATGTGATGGTTGGCATATATGACAGCACACACACACACACACACACGTCAACTGGCAATAAAGCTTGCAGTCATGCGAGACAATTATACAATTCTACTGAAAATTCACTAATTGCTAATTTGTTATACAAAAATAAGAACAGTCTAACAGCTGATGAAATATATTGCACATACTCTATACCTAGGCATACATGGCTCTCATAAATCTTGACCTTGACCTTGATTCAGCCTGTATCCAACTGGACACATAGGGCCACACTCCGATGCCATCCGTGTCTGTCAAGAGCTGCCACCTCTGCTTCCTCCCAGGTGAACCCATCTTTCGTAGGTCTTTGCTGACTACGCCCCTCCAGTTCGCTCTTGGTCGACCTGGTCCTCTCTTGTATCCTGGTACCTGCCAGTACAGTGCTTGCTGTGGTATGCGCTGGTGGTCCATA
>Ga0056114_1000934_pt1 | contig 12008 bp, 7 predicted proteins | sample WorMetHERISLAND1_FD_77005 | JGI IMG/M metagenome (GOLD analysis project Ga0056114, IMG submission 77005) | Marine gutless worms symbiont microbial communities from Max Planck institute for Marine Microbiology, Germany - Olavius loisae HERON... ...
AAAGGGGGGCCCAGGCGCAAGCCCCCCCCCTAAATACGCCACTGTTGACGATCATCATACGAATGCTTAAATTCTTTCGACATTATCGTCCCGGCATTATCGGACAAAGACACGAAAAATGTCGTGTTGAGACCGGCTCCTGAAGGCCGGGAGGATAATGTCCGAGGAGAAATGGTGCGAACACGCTCCATGGAAGCGACGATCGACAGCTCCAACAGAACACGAGCGAAAAGACACCGACGAAGTTTATAACTGAACAGTCAACGAATATTTTTGTCTGCATTTATTACAGATCACTGCAGACGTAAAAACGATCAAATTAGCGAACTAACAAAGCATGCCTTATAGCCCTACACTGTAAAAGTTGAAGTAGGTGAAGTAGGCCTATAGGTTATGCGTCTATACGATCGAAACTGTGCAACATGCATCCATAGCTAAAGTGTTAAATTCATGGCTACCGAATGATGTTTTCTTTGTAGAATGCAATGATTGACTGCGATTCAAATGGGATTCGTTTAGCTTTTTTAGCCGACCGTACTAACGGTCGTACTTATGCTACAGTGTTGCGTCTGTCTGTCGCTGTCGTCTGTCGTCTGTACGGAATGTATTGTGGCTAAACGGTGCATCGTACAGCAAACGTTACTATCGACAGCCTATAGGAAGTCGTACGTGAGAAATCGATTGGTACCAAAATGAATGACCTTGACCTTTGCTTAGAGGTCGTTTAAGGTCATGTGAACCATTGCGTCACATTCGCCGTTGAATCTCGGAAACCGTTTAGTTAGAGATAGAGGCTTGGTTCTAAAGAACCAACAATAAGAAATGGCCTACCGGGAATCAAATGGTCACGTGACGATGACGTAATGTTACACCAATACGCTTAGAGCGCAATATCTCGAGAACAGCTAGAGCTACTTTGCAACAATCGCTAATTACTAGATAGTATGCTGTAAGGCAGTACGGTCGGCTATCCTAGCGACAGCTTGGCTTCTTGTAGCAACTGTCAGCATGTACATACCATAGGAAGGCATGTGTGTGTATAGACGATGAAACAGGCTGCGGATCCAGGCTTCAGTGAGTCAGTGAAACGAATGAGATGTGACCTAATTTATGATGTCGGCTAATTGGTCTAGACGGGGACAGATTAATAGACGACTTGTCATCTTATTAAGAGCGTTCTCCAAACTCCAGTTTTTCATTCGCACCTCACTTTAACCCTTCCCAGCGAAGTGCTGACTGCCATGGCGATACTGTGCCTTTATACAGATCGAAATCAAAATCAAATTCAAATCGAGTTTGTATAAACTATATCTATATTGCAATTCTTTTTCTCTTATTTCTTAGTTTAGCGTGTTTTTGTATAGTTTTTTTTACCTCTATGGACCTGTTGTGTCTGAAATAAACTACACGTATGTATTGATGGAATCATTACACATGACATGAGGTCCAAATCTGTGCCTTAACCACTAGCTTATCTATAATCTGTTAAATACCTGCTGTGTTAGTTATTAACAATTTAGCTGTTGACATGACATGTCACATGTCGCATTGTCGCTTCTATATATATTATTAAACGCGTGTGCACTTTATTAGCCGACCGTTCTAATTCTTGACCTATATAGGGAATCGAATGGTCTCGTGACCGATGGCGTCACATGACCCTGAAAGGCCAAGGTCATGACCGCAATACTCTTATGGCCCAGTATCTCGAAAACCGCTGGAGATGCTATTTATCAACAATCGCTAATTACTAGATAGTCTGCTGAGTACGGCTGTCCCCATATCCTAGCGACAGCTTGGCTTCTTGTTTTAAGCTTTGCGTTGAATCCCTATAGGCCTAGAGCTGAACGAAATAATTTAAATATGTTGGAACGATGTCTTCGTGATTGTTATTTATCGTTCTCAAGGTTTGAATCTGTCAAAGAGCTGCATACAGCATTACTGTGGTGACCGTGAGACGTGGTTTCATCATTTCTACTATCTAGCTCGTTGGAATTTCGCTGTTGGTGTGCAGCAGAAAGATAATGATAGTGACTGACGTTTTTCTGCATTGATTGATCGATTGATCGTCGTGCTACACGGATGATGCGCTCTTCTGTTATGGTCGGTTGTTCATTCAACACATAAAAGGCGCAATCTCGTACATTGCCATTTTGCAATTTCCGTCTTCTGCATCGTTGACTACTTTCTATTTTTCTCCAGTTTGCTGTGTGCGAATATATTACATTTACTATTAACTATATACAGGGTGTGTGGGGGATTGGGTGCAATATTATTGCATATATAATGGGGGTTGCGGGTTGCGTCACGCCGTCAGTTTCCAAAAGCAAACAAGAAGCCAAGCTGTCGCTACGATAGTCGACCGTACTGCATCACAGCAGAGATTAACGATTGTTGCTAAATAGCATCGCCAGCTGTTTTCGAGATAATGAGTCCTAAGCATAATGGGCCATGACCTTGACCTTTCAGGGTCATGTGACATCATCGGTCACGTGACCATTTGACTCGCCACAGGCCATTTCCTTTAGAACCAAGCCTCTGTCTCTATTCTGTAACGGTTTCCGAGATATTCAATGGCGAATGTGACGTAATTTGACATGATCTTAAACGAAGTTTAAACAAAGGTCAAGGCCATTCATTTTGGTACTATTCGATACCTCATATACGACTTGCTATAACCTGTCAATAGTAACTTTTGCTCTAGGACGCACCGGTTAGCCACAATACATACGTTACAGACAGACGACAGACAGACGGACACAACACTGTAGTATAAGCGCGACCGTTAGTACGGTCGGCTGAAAATCAACAGTCGACCCATGACCTGCAACGAATAACAAAGAGAGGCTATCGAGAGGGTTTGGGTGTTTGAACCCCAATCTGTCGCTTATCCACGCAGTCGTTTGACTTATGCAGAACGGTCCCTGTGATAGGCCTATACCTCATCTTGCAGGCTTTCAGCTGCAGCGTTCAGCATCAACGACCTTCTTACTTCTAGAATCTAGACTCTTGGCCTCACCAATGAGAATGCCAATCAGCGTATTGCCGTCAACGGTCGTCTGTAGTGCGGTTAAAGAGTTACGTGACATCTGCAGAACATCATAAGTAACTGGACCCTTCATCTTGGACTATTAGCTGTGCAACTAGGTACTAACACATCTACACAGCTGATTGCAAGGTGCGCAGTCGTCTGTGACGCTCGAGCCTGACGCCATTTCTCCATGACTCTGACGTCATCAGTTGTCTAAAAGACCGCCCTGCTCAACCGTGGCGATACGCACCACAGACTCGAACCGGGATAAAGATTGGACAACACCTCTCTGCGTTCTCTCTACATCCAATCTGGCAATCTTCGCATCGCTACTTTCATCACGGATGCTATAGGTATGAGCCGATTCGATTACGGTCCTTGAATAATCAGTCTATCACAGGCTGTCACAGACTGTAGACTGACGATCGATGTTGTCTTCAGCATCAAAGTCTTTCACCGCATTGTGGTATTTGTGGAATTATAGCGATAAACTGACAACACCAGTCCTGTTGTCACACGTCTACAGAATGCTTGGCCGCTGCAGCCTGTACAAAAGTCGTTTGACCTGTTGTACGCAGACGACTGCTCATCTGCTCATGACCCCATTTATATAACAGTCATTTCCAGACATCATAATTTAAATTATCGTACTACGCTATAGTGGACTTTGCAACAGCAGTTTAGCCTGTTTTAGCCACGATAAAAATTCGTGATTGACGTTGACACTATAACATTAACTGCAGCCATAATCAGTGATAGTGTAATCTACTGTGTCACAACTCCAGATACTCATTTCTACCTATAAAGTTCTCACACCTAGCCAACCTGATTACCTCTACAACCTGATCCCAATGTCCCCTTGTCCATACAGTCGTTTGACAGTTGACTGATGTAGATGTATCTAGAACCCGCTCCTCATCCGTTGTTACCCTTGCTCGGCCATCTGTAATCTTCCTGGTTACAAATCACCAACTGCTCTTTTAGATATTCATCACCTTCTTCGTTTCGTCAACCTCATTATGTTCACTCTCCTCCTGGACCAGGACTCCTGGTTCACCTCCTCTTACGTGTATCACCTCACCACAGTCCCCACCTTCACTCTCACCATCTGTCACTCCCTCTGTCTTTTACTCTAGACTTAAAACTCATCTTTCACAAATCCTTTCCTCAATAGTCTTCTGGTTCCATTTGGACTGCCTTCACGGATCTTGGACTTGGACCGGACTAAGTGGGCACTGGCGTTTGTTAATTTTAGTATTTTGTATTTTTTGTTTCTGGCCACGTGTGCTAGATTAAGCTGACCACACTCAACTTTACAGTCCACGTTAAACTCTTCTATCGTAGATGGCACTCGACCGTCCCTGATGTATGCCTGTTAAACAAGTCGGATTTTAAGTGGAGTTTCAGCAGCCTTAAAAGTGTTAATACAGCAGAAGCAGTTCTGACGCGCGTAACCGACACAGCGAGTCGCAGACAGCGCGCAGATTAAGATTGGCAGCGTGTCTTGGACTGGATCAGTCTTCTTGAGGATTTATCATTCGACAGTCATCTGTTATAGACTACACTGCAGACCTTGGGCGTCTCCACTTCCTAATTAATCACACTATTCTATATTAGTGATTCAATCCAAGGACACACTATAATGTTGGCGCTGTAGTCTCTGCGTTGTCTGATGAGTAACCAACGCAGTTACATAGAACTGTATAGGGTGGGCCAAAAAAGTAAGCCACAAATTTAATTTTTGTCCGTATCTTCGCCAATTATTGACCGATTTTTTCACTGGCACATTTTGTGGAAAATTTGTAATAAAGTGGTTACTAATTTATTATACCACCATACATCAAGTGCGTTGCTATATACTTTTGTGAAATATAAATTTTCAAAGTCACTATAAGCACAATAACTATAAGTATACAAAAACTTATCTTATAAAACAAGCTAAATTATGTTTAGTCTTAGATATATTCCAGTGTTTGTAAACATAAAAGACGATACTGAGCCAAAAATTAAGCTCCAAACTCTTGTTCATATCTTCACCAAATATTGATAGACTTTACAGGATTCTTTCACTGTTAGACCCAGCAAACATTATTCAATAAAGATTTATGACATATCTCACCATACCGAAAACGTGTGGCTACAGTACATAGACAACTTTGAAAAATAATAGTTTTCAAAAATAGCGTCGACGAAACACAGTAACAGCGGACCATGCAGGTGTGCGCATACTGAAGAGAATGAAAAACGTATTTAAAATTAAGACACACAGTCACACTCTTTAGTCACGTAAATAGATGTTAAATATGCGCTTCAATATTCTGCACAACTGCCTGAAGACATTGACGCGAGTACGCGACTCATCGAAGCTTAGTAGTAGAAAATCGTTTCAGAGATAAGTTTTTGCACATGTATAGCCTAGTGATTATAGTGATTTTCGAAAATTTACATTTCAGAAGGTAGTGTAGCGACGCAGTTAAGGTGTGGTATATTTATTAACCACTTTATTGCAAATTTTCCACAGAATGTGCTGGTGAAAAAAGTTTGAAAATCAGTCATATTTGGCGAAGATACGGACAAAAATTTTTGTCATACATTTTTGGCCCATCCTGTAGTTCGGTTCAGCATAAGAAGCAGCAGCATTGTAATAAAAACTCATCGCACTTATAGAATCTTTTGCTTGTGCCTATATGTGTAATTACGGCATATATGCAGGCGTACAGTCTATGAAAGGTATACCACAAACTACGCGATAATTAGAGTCCTGTTCGCACGTTTTACCTCGGTTTATCATTTAATTTCTAATGTCGTCTTAGCACGCAGAAACTGAGGGAAGGCGATACATGGAGAGGGAGACGTCTCACGTACACCGTAATAACGGCTCGTGTCGGGAAAGATGAAGGAGCTTCCGATGCTTAATCGCTTAAACGCTTAATTCTAACTTATCTGACAAATTGGCCTCGTTAAACTGCAGTAGCGACAGCGTCATTGACTAGGAACACTCACCGCGCGACCATTAGATGCAAGGTGAAAGTTTGCTGCAAGGCCTACCGCAGCACGGCGTCGTTACTCGGTTTACGACTAGCATTAGCACGCACTTGTCAATTCGACCGCTTATGAGTGACTACATCCTAAAGAACAGCGGCTTCTGATTGATACCAATTCACTTAACAGACCACACGTGACTGTGGTACACAGACGATATCTGTTCGGTCATGTCAACAAAGCTATAAAATTCCAGATATTTCTAGCTCATCTGCCCCTTGGATCAGCAATTTCCATGGTGGTCTGCATGCGTTAACAAAATCACTTTGAACTGCAGCACATAGGCCTACAGCTTAGGTATAACATAAAATAATGATGGTGCGAAAAAAGAGAAAATTGTAAGATTAATAATTTACAATTATGTTAAAAACTTTACAGTATATTACAATGTGTAAGGGCGATATGAATAGCCGCTAACCGAAAACTGCAAAAATCATTTAGGGCTGTATCATGTGTTAAATTCCAGTTGCTCTTACAAATTTTACCAATTTTTTACTATGGAAACAAGGGTGGGTCTAGCAAAAATTTGAACGACTCCGTTTGTTTGACCGACCCAATAAACCCAAATTTGGTACAAAATCGGGGATCTAACTTAAATGCGAGCTGAGTTACGATGAATTTTGTGCGAAAATTTTACAAATTTTCGTTACCATGCCAACAGGGGTTGATCACAAAATCTAAAATATTTCTTGTTTTTTTGTTATATCGGTCAGAACTCAGAAACAGCATAAAACGTCCCTCGTGCGTCAAAATTTCTACGTCTTTGACGTAAATCAGGTCTGCCAGACATAAAAGTTTATCCATTTTTACCGCGCGATGCTACTCAGAGTGCGGTATTGCTATACGGCAAAGTCGTCTCCGTCTGTCCGTCTGTCCGTCCGTGACGTTGAGGTATCGTGATCAGATAGGTTGGAATTCTTTCAAAATAATTCCACCATTAGTTAGTTTGGGATGTTCGCTCTTTGCATACCACAACAGCACGGATCTACTCTACTCCAAGGGGAACAGTGGAACACGGTGAAATTTTGACCGGAATAGGGAAGGGGTATCGAAAAGGCGGCTTTCGGTGTACAAACGCTCTAATATCTCTGAAAAGCGGCAAGATAGGACCAAGGTTACCATTGAGGATCAATAGGAAGTCATATACGCGCTTTCGATTAATGCAATAATCAACAACTTCAGATGACCTCTAAGCGAGATTCAAGGTCATTGATACCGTAAATGCCGCAAAATTGACAAAATGTGACCGTGACGTTGAAGTATCGTGATCAAATAGGTCGTATACATCGAAAATAATTCCACAGCTGATTAGCCTAGTGTTTCCGGTACGTAGGGACCACAACATCATGGATCTACTCCAATGGAAACATCACGAAATCTCCGCTGAAACAGGAATGGATACGGCAGATGACGTGTTACATACTTAATATAGATTCGCATTCAAATCTGCTTTTAAACACAATCTGTTTTACTTTTGTTTGGTTAATTGGTTGGCGAACATTAAACCGAAAAGAATAGCTTCGGCATCGCGCGGTTTCCTTGTGGTAGCACGGCTTTCTTGTTTTACTTGTTCGTCATCAAACGGGCACAGCCAGCAGCGGGTCAGCTATCGTTCGCTCCTCTGCACGGGGCGTTACCTTGTTTGTTTTTCGTCCAATACCTTTCACTTTAAGAAGTTTCACGAAAATTCTGGTAATTTTGTCGACAAACAAACCGCTCAAACTGATAACTCTACAAAAATTAACTTTCTTGACGTATAGATCACCGTCACCGCATGCTGGCGAGTTGATAAAAGCGTTGCCAAGAACGTTGTCCGTATGACGGACATGTCCATCGTCCGGCGTCCAGTTCTAAGACTGAATGAGTGAGTAGTTTCTTAACTAGTTCCGTGAAACGAGCGTCACGGGAATTATCGACATCTGCCGACATGTCTGCCCCCTCTCTTTGCATACCTGCCTGGCAGCGTCAACGCATTCTGTTCTTTCATTCTTTCATTAATCATGCCTTGAATAACTACCAGGATAGAACAGTTAAAATAGTTACAGCAAATAGTCTGTAATAACGCACAGCCACTAGACATATTATTGTCATACATTTGCTGTTGTTCGCACAATAAATAGACTTCAGATACTTGAACAATGTATTGTGTTTTTATCCGTACTGTATTTGGTTGCATATAGGCTAGGCCTAGCAGCTATGTATTATTTGACAGCACTGACTTCCTGTATACGCAATCGTTTGTTTTTAATATTTGTACAGTATTCAGCAATTCAGCTTTTAGCTGCAAGTGCGTTTAATGAACGTTGTGTTTAGTATTCAACTTATCATCTGTATATTTCATCAGATGAACAAAATGATGAATTCCTTAATTTTTTAGCCGACCGTACTAACGGTCGCGCTTATGCTATACAGTGCTCAGTCTGTCTCTCTGTTATCTGTAACGTATGTATTGTGGCTAAACGGTGCGTGGTAGAGCAAAAGTTACTATTGACAGCCTATAAAAAGTCGCATAATGAATCGATTGGTACTAAAATTAGCGGCCTCGTTCCAAAGGACCACCAGTACGAAATGGCCTGTGGAGAATCAAATGGTCACGTAACCTATGACGTCACGTGACCCCGAAAGGTCAAGTCGTGACCTCAATACGGTTAGAGACCAATATCTCGAAAACAGCTGGAGATGCTATTTAGCAACAATCGATAATCACTTTTCATTGTACCATTTTGCACACCAACAGAGGCCAACTTTTTGGTGCTCATGGCACCAGAAGACAGAAAGCAAACTTTGAAAAATTCTCCGGAGGTAATACCCCAGGGGCCCCTTACAGGAGGGGCTATCCTATCCCGCACCACCTCAGCACGGCCTTCGGTTCCCAAAAGTCCCCCAAAATTCTGATATAGTGAAAATTGGGGAAAACTAAAAAAAGACGGCGGAGAGTTCAATTCAGAAAGCACGCACAGTAAAATGTTATCAGTCGCGTCTGCACAAAGAACTCCTTCAGCATTTCACCCCAGACTTAAAACACAGACACGTTCATAATACAGTCGCATACATAAAAATTATTCAATGACAACGGGGGTTTTCTCGTATACTAAACGAGTGGGGCGAAGAAGTCGTGTGCCGACAACAATTATGTCCATCAATCGTGACTGCTTTGTCAGCTGGAAAAAGTCGCGCTCGAGCCCCGCAGTCAAAATGGAAACGTAAACAGCAGTGAGGAAGCCCGGGCCGGGTCGAGCGGGGCGGTCTGTCGACCAGCTGTAGTCACATCCGCCGACCAATTACTATTATTTCTGTGTTATAATTTCTTTTTCGCCGCTGTACAGCACAGCGGGTGTCGCTGCTGTTAAGAAGCAAAAGCAAAACACAATACTTCCGGGTTCTAGCTGTCGCAATTACGCGTCTGTGTATATTTGGCAAAGTGGTGCTCTTTCCGGTCTTTTGCTGTTTTGTTACCTCATCTCCCGCTGTCTCGCCAGCACGACGACAGCTTTACGACGTTTTTGACAAACTTTCTCGGCAAAAAGATGATAAGAGTAAGTATGTAGTTTTAACAGTCGCTGAACTCGAGAAAAGGTCATAAAAGCCTACAAAAAAAGAATACAATTCAACATGCACAGTTTGCAGTTGCACACCGTGCACGCGGAAACACAATAACGACTTAGGCCTAAGTGTACACAACTTGGTCAGGTAACTAAGTCAGTAAATAATGCTAAATAATGCCTCTGCGACATGCGCCTCAGCCGGATAATTACAGATTGTATAGGCCTACAGTGACAGTTGCGCACGAGCATTAGATATATGGTGATCTACGCCTAAGATCTGAATCCTCAAATCTAAGATCAGACCAATCAAATGACTGATATATCCGAGAAACTGTTATGTTTCATCATTCATCATCATGTTTAACTGATGCCAACTGGGTTTCCACGCGATGGAAAATATAGGCGAAAAGCTGTCCAACGTTACTACCTTAACTTGGGTTGCATGTGGCGCTTCGCATGTAGGTGACTGGACACTATACAAAGTGGCCCCAAAAAAGTAAGCCGCAAACTTTTGTCCATGTCTTCTTTTCGGAAATTTTCACCGATTTTGGTAATTTTTCACCGTTGTGTGGAAATTTGTAATAAAGTGGTTACTAAATATTCCACCACGCGATGAAATATAAATTTTCAGAAATCAGGCCTCGTCTAATGCAGAGTAAAGGCGTCGTTGCTGTGACAAGAAGCCTGATACATCTCTAGACGGCTGCTCGTCAAGATATCGACTGATATGAAGCATCATGTCATGCAGCTGTCGGCCGCGTCGCTACTAGGAAAGCGATCCGACGTTTTGTTTTGATCTGCAGCGATCAAAGAACTGGGCAACTGCGCCTTAGCTGCATCGCTCCTCGACCGCAACTCGTCATTTTGCAGTCTGTGACGCCCTGAGCGAGCGCGCGGCCAGCTATTATTTATATAAACAGGTTTGCAGTGTTACGGCGCTGCCTGCTTGTGCTAATTGCTGGCAAGCGGCGTCGTTCAATGCTAAGCAGAAACAGAGACGCGACGTGGCCCCATCTGTCCAGCTGACCGGCAACGCATCGGCGTTTTTACACAGCATCTGTCATGCTGCTGCTGCTGGTGGTGTTTACCACCTGATGTTGGTTGATATCGTGGTCATCTTCTAGGCTGCTGGCAACTGCTATTCTCCACTGTTCGATCGTAAAGTAATGCTTCGGTGGCTAATGAGCTCGCTTCTGAGCCACTTTCTGCGAACACAGTCTCTCGCTCTCGTTTATTACTGACCTTCAGCACTTTGACCCACGTCCATAAACCTGACTCTTGTCCTGGTTCAGCTACGTGACGATTGTCATTTGTGCACAGGTATAGTCTCATTAACGAACTATCGGAGTGTTTCTGATTCAGAAATGCTGACGGTTCCAATCAAATATTTCTCTAACATTCGACACTGATCTTCCGCATATAGCTGCGAAGTTCCAAAAAATTCTGTCACTTGCATTCCACGTACGTAGTATACATACACACATACACATACACATACACACATACTTATTTACTTATTTACTTACTTACTTACTAGGATTTGTTGGTGTCAGCCATTCACAGACGGCGCAATATCAAGACCAGGTCTCTCTCGCGCAACGCCGGGAACATCGATAGCCACTATGTCTAGAATTCAAAATTATTTCAACATTATTTCAATGCTACATTGGGCCTTTATGCATATTCTTTATTTTTTCGAATCGGGCAAAAATGTTTAATCATTTTTAGTAGATCTTAGTAATAAGCCATGTTTTGCTGGAAGTATGTTTATTGACCATCTGGACGTTTTTTACAGTCTATACAGCCGTAACAAGTTCGCCCAATTAGAGAAAACTGCAGTTATGGGCTACATGAGGCAGTGAAAGAATGTCGACGACGTGTTTAGCCGTTTGTGTACAACACAGCGTCTGACGGACAGACAGACGGACGGACAGATCGCGCTCTGAATAGCTTCGATCACTTACAGACGTGCGATAAAAGGTCAGAACAGCGCAATATTTCACGTAAATATGTAGGGAGAAGCCCCGGCTGAAGATATCGTAGGATTCGTAGCTAAATTTTCACATGTACGCCAAATTTTGAGATGAAATTTAACTTTTAAAGGTTCAAAAATTACCGAGTCCGAGAGGGTCGAATTTTTGCCTTCTCAACTCAACTCAACTCAACTTTTTATTGATAATATTGCTGGATTAAAAAAAAAACAAATACAGAAGAACACAAATTAAACGCAATATACAATACAATAAAAACACGATTCCATTAACTTTGCATATACACCGTGACCGGAAAAAAACGGCCCCCCTAAACATGTCAAAATAACTTTATGAATAGAGAATGTTAGCGATTATTTTTCTTTGTATCATGAAATGCCATCTATTTGCAATGTTCAT
>Ga0056114_1000935_pt1 | contig 12005 bp, 4 predicted proteins | sample WorMetHERISLAND1_FD_77005 | JGI IMG/M metagenome (GOLD analysis project Ga0056114, IMG submission 77005) | Marine gutless worms symbiont microbial communities from Max Planck institute for Marine Microbiology, Germany - Olavius loisae HERON... ...
CGCACCGTTTAGCCACAATACATAACGTTACAGACGACGACAGACGACAGACGACGACGACGACAGACGCAACAGTGTAGCAATAGCGCGACCGTTAGTACGGTCGGCTAAAAACTGTCAACGTTAAGGGAGTATTAATTAGATGTAGGCCTAGGTCACAAAATACTAAATTATCATATTGTCTGAATATGGCGATTTAAACTTTGTACGCGGACTTGGCTGGCTTACTTTATGGAGTTCTATACCGGAATTAGTAGGCCAGTCGGGGTTTTACCCTAGAAATTTTTTAAAAGTTTAAAACTGAGTGCAACGACAGCGTCTAGGCCTATAGAAGAAGAAGAAGAAGATATTTATTTGACTCAAATAAACAACAATCATGGCAATTCAACACCAATAGTAACAGAGCCGGGTTGCCAGAAAACCCGACGGTCAACAATGCTGGCCACCCATAGGATACAGAAACTGCTAACATACAAAAAACATACAAGTAGGCCCTATGCACCAGTAGCCAAAGCCATTATACAAACAATAAAGTACAAAAAGTACACAATGTCTATTCAATATAATAATTTAGCAGGTCATGTAATTCTTTTGCAATTCATGATCAGCGACTGTCTGTTGTTAGACATACCGTACGGCGGTTCGGACGACGACGACGACGAAGCTGTCGTCGACTCGTTGCAGTTCGTTGACGCTGGAACGGTCAACGTAGCGTCGACGTCTCGCACGGTGAGGTACTGGGAGACTCGCCAGATGGCGACACATATCAACGTCGCAGCCTCATCCGTCCGCACTACCGCCGTCACGTCGCTGTTGTTAGCCATAACCAGCCGAGTAGTTGGATGTGTGATGATGGCGTAATAATTATTGAGATCAGTAAACCGCGTTCAGATGCCGCCTTATCGGCTGGCGGTCATTCGTATGTTGTCCGTCCATTTTCCAGCACCAGTAGGCGTATGCGATTTGTGTGGAAATGCGTGACGTCTTCAAATAATTATTGTGACTAGGAAGACTAGTTCAAGAGATACTGTTGACTGTGAAAGCTCTGACTCTGAACTAGCCACAGTTTACTGGGAAGGATGTGATGGTGACAGTTATGTTAACTAAACTGAAACTCAACTCATTAAGCTGCTGCAGCGTTTCTTGTGATCGTCTCTAGACTGATACATTAGCAGCAGGACTGCTGTGTAATGAATTGTTTTTTTCAACATGTGCAGAGTTCAGTGACAGATCCGCAGGAAGATCAGCGTTCTTCGTTCGTCGGAACTATCTGACTGTGATTAGTTTCCATGCTACAGCATCACTCAGAACATCATTGAGTGACATATACAGACATCCAGACTCCAGAATGACAGATACTCAAGTAGTGTTCCCCATTGCAGAAGAATTAACCCTGTGAAGATAAGCCGTGGCTCATTGGTAGACTATAATTCATATATCAGTAACAGTCACTTAAGTCATTCGGTCATAATTGCTCCCATGGTGCAGAAAAGTTTCATTACTGAAGGCATCGCCATAGCCCTTGGTCAAGGGTTGAATCAAGTTGAGTAGGGTGTATGGATGGATGTAGCACAACACATTACAGGTCATTTCAGAGACATCTGCCCCGCCAGTCTCTTGACTGGCACAAAACACCCAAAACTAAAAAAAACAAAAACGTAAACAACCCTGCCATAAACTACTAACACATGTACAAACTAGAGCACATCAAACTAAAGCCTGGCTTAAGGGCCTCTTACGCTGTCCAGTCTACATAAAAAATTCTAGCTTATTCGATGGACTGTGAGGTAGAACCACGTTATCATATTCGCTGCTGTGACCCCTGGACCCTGCCATTTGTTTTCTACCGTTATTGCTGTTATAGTAACTACAGTTTACTTGACGTATGGTTTTGTTGTCTGTACAGTTCTGTATGCGGTAATTGTACATTACTACTGCAACATTACCGAGCTTCTTTTTGTATATGTTTCACATTTTTCTTTTTGTTGTGCTGATGTGGCTGGTTAGTGTGTAGAAGAAACATGTTCTCTTTGAACTATGTTTCGAGATTTTTTTGTTTTATTATTTTTGCAACAACGTGTGCTGCCCTGCTTCTGAGTCAACTGAGCTGCATTACGTTGTAAATACTTACAATGTGTTGCTTGAAACTTCATTTTCTGTTCATTTATCATCTACATTATCCTAAAACTAGCTGTTTAAATTAGTGTGAAAATTATCGTCTGAAGTATTTAACACAATTTACACAAAAGCAAATCTCTGTACATCACATGACAACTTAACATCCATGGATTCTATTGTAGTAATATTATGACAATGATATACAGCACAAAGCCCACCCATTTCCTACATGGCTACATGTGGAAATATACAATGTAAAGTCAATTAAAACAGAAAAAATACAGATTCATAAAGCTTCCACTAAAGTGGCATTTCGCCTCCCATTTATAATTGACGTTTTTAATACCACACCTTAAATTATATACTGCTAAATAAAAGTTGCAAAGTTTCAATATATCTTCCCTATTTCGATGCAGTGTAAATGGTACAGAAGCAGATTTTGTATTGGAGCCTTTCAACAGACAACATCACTGACGTCATTTGCATCAGTTATTAATACATGCCACATCATACTAACCACAGTCAACAGTTTGCTTCAACAACATTTCAGTGCTTCTATAAAAAAACAAAAACTGTGTAACACAACTTGTACTATCACATAATCTTCCACATAACGCAACAAGCTCAGCTGGCGCTGACAAAAAGCACGATGCTGGCACAAAGAATTGTCGTGTGGTTTCTGTATGACAACTGCTGCTCTACATGTTATTCAACCAGTAGAACAAGTCAGAAGTGTGTTTCTTTACTCCGTCTGGAGACACAGACTAGTGCCGAAATTTACAGCCAAATTATGTTATCAACAACTGGCCTTGAACACGGTCTCGAATACAATACAGCAGTATATTGCTTTTATATTACTTTCAATCATTGTAATGGAATTCAATAAGCGAAATATTCAGTACTGTATTGTCGGGAGGCTTCCAATAGATGGAATGACCCATGATTGCTTCAGGGGTTAGAGTAAGAGTAGAATTTAACACCCCACCCAACACAAACTAGGTCATCTTGCCGGCAGTCTTCACAGCCAATCACTTGACTGATGCTGACGAACAAAACAGTACATGAATATTGTATTGTAGACGTACATACCGGTAAACTAACTACAACTCAGAAAAACAAACAACACAAAATACAACAAAAGAAAACTACCCTGGTTCAGTCGCCTTTTTATGACACTCGGCCAGGAAACGAGATGGGTTTCTACAACGTGGAGCCCCTTCATGCATATTAGCAATCTTGCCACATCAGCAGCAGCAGCTGAGTTAATCAGCCAGTGTTGTGACACAGACAAGACGCAAATAGCATGCTTTCTTGATTACACATTCCAGGGCCACATACGTATTACCGTCTATACACTCAAGTCAGAAAAAATCAGGACACTTGATGTTTCATCATATCCTTGGGAAATGTGAACCGATGCACAAAAATTTTTCACCGTAAGATTGCTGAGTAAACATACTGTGTACATTGATAGACTCCCACCTCAACTGGAATGTATTGGCACACTACCTTGTGAAATTTTAAGATTCAAAAATGCTAGTAATCTAGAGAGGATACACAGTAAACTGCTGCCGTGTTCCAATTTCTATATTTTATTACCAGTTATATGCCAAAAATTTGTTTCACTTTTGTGACTTCACTCTAAGTTACCTAGAAAATTCTGTGTATACATCAGCGACCACAAAGATCCACTGCAGTGAACGCTTGTGGCTTACATAGTTGATGATTTCGTTGCGTCAAACTGAACTGATCTTTAGGATCCAGGCATATTGGTCAACAGGCAATACTACCCAGACATACCCGTGTCTCACTGGATTGAATTGAGCAGTGTTTTACGTCCCCGCCAACACAGTATAGGTTATATGGGAGACAATTTCTACAGGTCAAAAAACCCAACCAAAGTACTGAAGGAAAAACGCTACAAAGGAAAACCCAGAAAAAGCAAAAAACGCAAAATACACATACATACAAAATAGTACACAATAGAGAGAGACACATATAACGCACAGCAAGTACCCTAGTCTACACTAGTACTATGGGGTGACTAGGGGATGGATCCCACCCGTGTCCCGCTAATTGTTGTTACAAGAGGTAACTCGTGAACTGTTGGGAGCATGTCGACCTTCATTGGCTTGACGTGCCGGAACTGAGTGAAGTTTGAGCTTGTGTCAATGGTGTATAACTGCCTCCATCACAAAGCTCCCCAGTACTTGATGGACTACTGCATTCTGATGCTTTCCTTTTGCATGACAGTTTGCCAGCAACAGACTCCACAGACTGATGATCGTGCCCAATTTTGTATTTTCTTCTCAATTATTTAAACTCTCTTGGGATTATATGTATCGAGGGTCAAAATAATAACAATAACAACAAATTACATAACAGTAACTGATGACTTATGTGACACACAAGAAACTGCATATCTGCATGCATTCATAAAGTGCACGAAAATTAACCTAACACAAAATTATCATCCAACAACCGTGCAGAGTGGAATACAAATAGTAGAGATACAGGATTCTGCTGCAAATAAGAATTAAGAGTCGTAGACACATGATCACCATGCAGCTGACCAAATACTAGAACTGTATCAATACTCGCTCATGTTATCAATTAGATGTTCATAGTCATTATACATACTACTCTTGGATTTCCTACAACAGGTCTAATAACCACATTCACCATGCACAAGCATGTTACAAGTTAATTTATACACTACACGGTGCACTATAAACATAATGTGCCGCTGTACCAGCAACCCTGAACAAGTACATCTACAGCAGTCGTTTGAATGCACCGTGTTCAGTGTCAGTACGATGCAAAGAAGTCAGCAAACTGCTCCAAAGACGTGGACCAGCGACAATGAAACTCCCGATCTCCAAACTGACAACCTTACAATTGTCGACCTCGGCTGAGCGAAGGCGATGGCTAAACTTGTCAGATCCTAGTTGCTGACAATCACGAGACAGGTCATGTTACCAACAATCTGTCTGGAGTGGAAAATGCAGGAGTGGGTGGTTTGTTAGTAGTGAGTGAGTGAGCAGTGTTTTACATCCCCACCAACACAGTATAGGTTATACGGGAGACGGTTTTTACAGGTTAAAAGACCCAACCAACAATATAAAAGTACTGAAGGAGATGATACAAAAGAGAAAGAAAAAAATGAAAACAACTAAATACACATATACATACACAATAACGTACACACAAAACGATATACACAAAATAAGCACAGCAAGTCCCCTAGTCTGCAATAATATGTGGTGACTTAGGGGACGGCTCCCACAGAGGGCAGGGTCGCTAGGCCTGAACGGCGGTGAGGCTGCCGCCACGGTACCCCCTGGTTTGTTAGTAGACCATGTGTTTAATGGCAGTTATAATCCAGATAGGTTATATGGTGGACTGAGCCATCAACACGACGAATCTCGGATCACAGTAGACTCAGGTTGGTAGGTGAGTGCGACAATGTGCATAAAGCCTGATCCTTGATGTTATATAGTGCCAGAAAGAGTGAAAATAATGACACATCATAGATAAACACACAAAGAACGTTGAAACAAGTATCACTTAGCTAGTCTTTGTACCCAGGAGCCGAGACTCGCGAGGCATCACCATCACCATCATCATCTTTTCAGACAACTGTTGGGCTATAAACCAAATGTACAGCACTAAACACCAAAAAACAACAGCTAACCATTCCAACATGAGCTTGGTCAACTCATTGACATGCAGGCATAATGCACTGCACCACTGCTAACAACTGGAGATGATTGTAGCAGCAAGATTTATAAGCTGGATAATGAGCCAAATTCCCAACCAACACCAGTAAAGCAAAGAAGGACCTGCATAGACATCACAGGAGCTGTCAGTTGGCACTGGGAGCTGAACAAAGTAGAGATGCACCGATAAGGTAATGGCCGATTATCGGCGTCTAACAATCGGCCGATACCGATTAATACATAAACCTTAATAATACCAATGACTGTATCAATCACACAAATATTTTACTGTATAATGCAATAGACGAACAGTGCATAACTACACAACGCTACCAGCATGTTTGACGAGTTTGCATATATAACTATAAAATGAAAATTTGTGTCGTTCATTCAAATAAAGAATATAATTTCAGTATCCAATGCCATCATAATACATAGTAAATAACAATCGGCCGATACCGGCAGAGTAATCGGCCAATTCCGATTATCGGCAAAACGGCCGATTATCGGCCGATACCGATTATCGGCCGATTATCGGTGCATCCCTAGAACAAAGCTCAAAACCCATAAACAGACAACAACTGCCCAAAGAAAGTAAACTTGTAAACTGGCAGTTAAAGCCATTCTGTTCATAATACAGTTTACAGTTTACACATCGAAGACAAGCCAAACTGGTATGAAATATTAATGACAAACGTGTATGATAAATAATCCCCATTGCGGGACTGCCGGTCGACTCCTCGTAAGAGGCATAATTTGTTAGGTCAAACACTTAAGTGTAAAGGTTATGTGATGCTAAATGAGAACAAATATCAAAAATCTGTCCAGTTAAAATTTAGATAATATCCTGGATTATCATAATTCACCATTAGTCTTTTGATTACATGCATACTGGCGGACACGGACTTTAAAATCAGCCATTTTCACAATTTTTGACCATTTTTGGCATACCATCATGTAGCACTTATTGATCTCATACATACCAAATTTTGTTGAAATCAGATTTTGTGGTCGCATGGATGTACGGACATTGCGACCGACTTTATTAAATATACTGCTGACTTAAATACACAGCCTGATCGCGAAGCATCTAATAATGAGTGCATAGAATCATGGGAAGAGTGGCAATCCATTACACTTTCAGTTTCAACACTGACGAGAATTTGTCACATGTGCAAGATCATAATGAGATGTGCTGACTGCATAGTGAAACAATCTACAACACCTTTGTCACACAGCATGACAATGACATTGCTGAAGCTACTTGTGTATGCTATCTTAGACAACAGGGACAACAGTCTAGCCTTAAACATTACGCAAATACTTATTATTACTAACATTATTATTATGCTGAAACAAATGTTCAACCAATGGCTTTTATGACTTTTCTGTCTGCTAACAGAACACTGCACCGAGAAAACTGAGTACAGCATATGAGCAGTCATTAAACAATTCGCTAACAAATGATCAACAAAAGCTAGTTTATAACAATCAACGCATCAGTCAATTTGCACGCAAATTATTTCACCAGGTTTAAGAGTAACAACACTATTCCACGTGACTTGATAAAAAGATACAGACTTAGTTCTTAGACCAAATTTAGATAAAAACGATCAAGATAAAAGTCTAAGAAGGAATTAATATTACTTACACTGCAATTTTAACTGCATCAGAACAATACTGCAAACAGACTATTACACAATTCCATTCACCAGTGACTTCATATAACACCTACAGAGTTTAATCAGAAACTCAATTTTCAAATTAGTTTCAGTCCTAACGAGTTCTTTGGTCTGAGTTTCTATCCCTCAATCTGTGCTAAGAATTATGATCTAAGAAGATAGACCAAATGCATTTAAATAATTTGTGCAAAATAGGTCTAAGACCAGAGTTAGGTCTAACAACTAAGCCTGATTTTTTATCAAGTCACCCACAGTAAACACTTAGGTGCCATCAGTCATTGGATCTAGCAGTGGCTGCCATGTGTTTAATAATCAGTTCTAATGATCACAGAGATATCAAGATGTTTGAGACGACTGTGCCACAACGTGATGACTCGGCCGCGGTGACTTGGGACGGCCGATCCAGTGACCAGTGAACGAAGTCGACGGATGATGGAAAAAATAGTCTAGGCCGAAATGCTGACCAGATATCGCAGACGAGGACAGAGCGGTACCGTTCGCAGTACTCGACCTCGTTCCGACTGATCGTACAACTGCACCACACTGTCCCATGTATTCGCTATACGCAATCGTCAACTTTTCCGACTGATACCGAGTCAGTTTGATGGATCGCCGCACTTCCGGTGTTATTGCGCCTTTATAACCACCTTTGTGCAGTAATGAGTCTATCGTCTGAATTCGATCCCAACCTGCAATGAACACATGTCATCCTAATAACACATACTTTACTATAATTCTATTCACACATATACAATCAATAGCTTACAACTGATATTCTACTGCAGTTTTCCCAGATAACCTGGATTAGCCCAAAAGATGTTGGAAAGGTCTTACAACAGCAAATTTATATGAAGCCTGCTGCAGTGGTCTTTTACAGATTAGATACCTTCCTGACAATCAGTGAGTTAAAGGCATATTACCGATATGCACAGCCGAACACAACCAGACAGTGTGTCACCATTTGTCAAGATAAAACTTGTATCACATCATAAGTCCCATATTCAATAGAATGACAGAACTTCTAAATCCTGTCTCTAGGATATCACTTCTCTTCAGTAATCTGTGGGCCTCAAAGTGGTTGCCCATCTCCCACCACCTTCGAGCAACAGGAGGAGCACCCCCACCACCGTATGCCTCCCCGTATGCTAGCTGGAAGTCGTTGGATGCAAAGAGCTCCAAGTCGGGTGAGTGGCACATATTAGCTCACTACTGGAAACTCTAGCACAACTAACGTGTCAATTCTCAACCTATTGGTTGCTCCACCTTGGACAGTTTCAATGGTTTGACAGACAATGGTATTTCAATATTTAAAATTGTTCACTTACATATTGAAATTATAAGTATAACAAAAATTATATTAATAGCACACTGAGCCAACACATGCTACATTTTTCCAAGACATTGAATTCAGAATGGTTTAAAATTACTTGCAAGGTAATTTAAGGTCATTAGAATCACATGATTCAATAAATCACATAGGATTTCCTCTTAGTCTTCCACTGTGAATTTTGTAACCATGTCTGTAGCTTACATCATTCCCCACTTGTTTAGGGAACATGTGGCCACAAATGACCTTAATGAATAATTCAAATGTTCAACTGATGGATTGCTTTTCATTGTGATATGTATAGCCACTCAAGATGTTTCCTAAAGCTGAAATGACCTGTAAAATAACATCACTCAATAGATCAACAGATCATGCATCTCACAGTAACTACAGCCCTATCATGTACCATTTTTGAGATCCAGGAAGCTATTGGCTAAAAATTGTAATTTTTAGAGACCGCTTGCTGAAACTCGCAAACAGCCAAACCTGTCAAATCTGGCAGTAATGCACTCAATCATTCATTGCGCACACATACAAGTTATTTAGGATTTTCAAACCCTTTGCATCGAACTGGTAGCATATACTGTACTGCTGGCACAAAAAGTGGTGATACTCTCGGATTTCTGTTCCATGTTTATTTTCAGGAGAACATGAAGAAAACTAGAAGAGTGCAAAATCTATTATCTGTAGTAGAGACACATCATCAGGAAAAGAACAGCATCAGAGACAGTGCATCTACAGACAATATAACCATCACAGAGACTGGTCGCCCTCATCATGCAAGGTGGATGACCACAACAAAGCTGCATATCTGTTGCTTCAAACCTTGTTCACTTGGCACTTCCGGAAGATATGTAGCCGTTTTCCGGTGATCTTTCTCATTGTAGAATTCTATTCGAATACCATGCCGACCAATCTGCACATGTTTGCAGTGATTCCCCCAATGTTAACCAGTAACAGCTCATATAAAGTATGCTGTTATCTATCAATAAACTACTACACACTGAAACCACTGACAGTATGCCTCCACGGTTTTTAGCCGACCATACTAACGGTCGCGCTTATGCTACAGTGTTGCGTCTGTCATCTGTCATCTGTACGGAATTATTGTAAATTGCTAAACGGTGCATCCTACAGCAAAAGTTACAATTGACAGCCTATATGTAGTCGCATATAGGAAATCGATTGGTACCAAAATGAATGACCTTTTCATCTGTTTAGAGGTCGTATTAAGGTCATGTCAACCATTGCATTACATTCGACGTTGAGTATCTCGGAAACCGTTAGAGATAGAGGCTTGGTTCCAAAGGACCACCAATAGGAAATGGCATATGGCTATCAAATGGCCACGAGACCGATGACGTCACGTGACCTACAAAGGCGCTGTCAGGCAGTACGGTTGGCTATCCTAGCGACAGCTTGGCTTCTTGTATAAAATTGCATATCACAAACCAAGCATAATCATGCATGCTTGCATCATGCAGTTACTTCAAATCACGAATTAATGTCAAGAGTGAAACTGAAAGTCATCACAAAGAACAGAAATCAACCAGATGAGCCATTGCCATCTGGCGAGACTGTTGTCAACATTCTGTTGATCAGCTGGATCAAACGACTGTTTTAACTGGTAGCATCGTGCATCGCAGTGCACAAGGAACTTAAGAAAAATGCTACTATACTGCCATTCAATCCAGTCAAGAAGGATACTGGCTATCTCACTGTTTAATACAATTTAAGTAAAACACAGAAACCTAAACATCAGTTAAATGTATTCAAACTATCACAATAGTTACAAATACATAATGTGACGCTTGCCTCCCAGTCCAGGAAGTCCTGTACTTCTTCGAACCGTGTGAGAATGGAGACAGAACAGTACAGACATGGAAATTCTTCTTTGGTAATTGGACTAAACCGACTGTCTTTAATGGCACTACAAACGTACATGTAATGTTAATGTTATACTATTCACCACATTTCATTAATTGTATAACTGGCCATGGCTGAATTTCCCAAACTGCAAACCTTCAGAATTTCCCGAGCAACATTTTTACTGGATGGATCCCTTCATATCACCAAATCAGCAATAAAGCAAACAACATGAATAATACATCTGTACTGATAAAATACTAATAATATATTTACAGGTATAAGATCTCTACAACAAATTAAGCAACTTGTTATGGCACAGAATACACACTGTCAAAACAGCAAGGTTCAGTGTAGCTGCAGACCAGAAGGACTGAGGTATATGGAGAGGGCTATACTTTACACAGCAGCAATGATGTCTGGAAGTTGCATTTTTAAAGATTATACATATAACTGCAAACAAGTGCGCTATGTCAGCTTCCTTTTTCTTCTTCTTTTGGTATACACCACTAGGAGTGCGTAGCACCAAACGTAGACATCAGTCTCCAGAGTGAAGATTCTGAGCCACATCAATTGATTCATTCAGGGAAAGTTTATTGAATTTCAGGTCTTCATCCACATAGTACGAGGACGTCCAGGTGGTCGCCTCCAGTTCTCCAAGAAGCAAGCTTCTTGGCAACTGTTTTGTCTGGCATTCGCATGTAGCCGAACATGCAGACAAGCCATGCTTGTACAGCAGCCATGGTTGCTTGGTGTCCGTCTCATCTCCTCAATTCATACGTACTATTTGATTCCTAATAGCTTTCGCAGACACCACTGATAGAGAGCACCAATCTTGAGTACATCTCTCTTGGTAACTGCACATCACTCAAAGCCGTACAGGAAAATAAGTAGAGGGCAGGTAATACACAGTCCCGGTCTGGCAGAAATGGAGACCACCTGACCTCCAGACCCAACCATCCAGATTTCCCCTGGGCAGCTGAAAATTGGAGAAACAAGGGGCTGATAACGTAGCAGGGACTCAACCCTCTCATCAGAATGCAATAGACATAAGCAAAAAGTTCCTTTAAGTTCACTTAACGAATTGGCTGCGAAACTATAAGCCTATGTCTTGGTGGCGCAGTGGTTAGGGCGTCGGACTTCTGATCCGGCGGTCTTGGGTTCGATTCCCCGTCCGCGCGTTATCAAGCACCTAAGTCAACTCAGCCTTCCATCCCTCCGGGGTCGGTAAATCGAGTACCAGCCTTCACCGGCTGGGGTTAAGGCGGGGTGTGTTCGCTTGTGTCGGGTGGC
>Ga0056114_1000936_pt1 | contig 11998 bp, 11 predicted proteins | sample WorMetHERISLAND1_FD_77005 | JGI IMG/M metagenome (GOLD analysis project Ga0056114, IMG submission 77005) | Marine gutless worms symbiont microbial communities from Max Planck institute for Marine Microbiology, Germany - Olavius loisae HERON... ...
AGCGGAAAATTAGCAAAAGCACAAAACAAAAATAAACGCACCAAGGCTGCCACGCGATTCCACGCACACAGTAGACCTAACGTCCTACCACAGCATGAATAGAGTGGACATAACGTCTTGATACCCCTGGCAGAGCATTATGTAATACGTATTATATACGTTGTGTTTTTATCGTTGAAGCAAGACACACGTACACGTATGTTGTGCATGTGTCACCTGCAGGAGGAGGCAACGAAATCGAAGTGGGCGGTCCGTGTCGAAAGAAGGCTGACGTATTGTTCCTGATTGACACGACCAGCAACATGGACTACGACTATTTCAACACGTACATGCTCGGGTTTGTGACCGAACTGGTCAGCAAGCTTGAGGTCGATACCGGACGAACTCGAGTGGCCGTCATCAGCTTCAGCGATGGCGCACAGGTCTGTCTGGCTTCAGGCAACGACACTGTCTTAGTCTGTAATATTTGCACACAGTAAAATACAAACGAAGTATTTGACCTTGAGTGACCTTCAAAGTCATTGCAACAGCAAACACTGCGAAACCTTGACTGTGCAGTGGACGCGTTTGTTTTGTTTTGCGAAACATTCGTTTGATCTACAGGGGCGCAAGTATCAGCGCTTAAACTTCTTGATTTTGCTACACCGGTTTGTTCAATACTTAAGCACAGACATTCAACGAATTTTCACATTTTTAGAAGACAAATTACCGTCCACTTTAGGACTTGTGTTTTTATCTGTATGTTTGGATGGGGTCGTGCTGTCACGGTGACACACTATACTATACCATTCGATACGATATGATAGAAAGAGTTTAACGCAGACAGAAAGGCTCATAGTTTAGCACGCGTAACGAAAAACGAAAAATATAAAAGATCAAACTAAAACAAACAAATGCCAGTAAGTTCAGTTCGAGTCCAAAATCCGCGAAGGCAGTCAGAATAGAACCAGAAAGACTATGATTTATGGATTTATGAAACAGATGGGTTTCAAGTCTGTGGTGAAAGGCCGAGGGAGTGATAGATAGTGAGAGTGAAGACAGTGACTGCACATCAAGTGATTGATGTACGCAGGATGAGGTGGACCAGGAGGAGAGTGAACAGAATGAGATTGATAGAATGAAGGAAGAAGTTGATTTCATAGGTAAAGTAATGCATCTTCCTCGTTACAAAACACCAATCTCTCTTTTCGATTACCGAAAACAGAGCTTGGTGTTTTGTAATGAGGAAGATGCAGAATTAATTCTTAATGTCCGTCTTGGCTTCGTGATGTATTGCATGATCGTATTAGGTCTTGTTGTAGGTCGACTTCTACTTCGGCAACTACAGTCGAACGGTTGACACGCAGTCTGCGGTCAAGAAAGTCCGCTACGGTGGCTATCGTGCCAACCTTCAGCTTGCCCTGTCGCTCGCTCGCAACTCAGTGTTTGTGGCGACGAATGGAGCGCGTCTCAGTGACCGTTCTGTGACCAAACTGATCGTCGTAGTCACCGACAACCCGTCCGCCAACAAGTCGGCGACTCTTCGTGAGTCGCAGCTGGTTAGAAACGCCGGCATCGGACTGGTAACGATCGGTGTCGGCACGTACCTTGACCGCTATGAACTGTCGGCTGTCGCCAGCTATCCATACACCAAGAACATGTTTATCACCAACACTGTCCGTCACCTGTCCAACTTCACCGACCCCGTCAAACGAATCATCTGTGGAGGTCCGTCTAAACTACTGGTAGAGTTAGTAGACGTTAGGTATTTCGGGTTTTATTTCGCTACTTATTTTGTGTATATGTTACTAAAATCTGTAACATCACTGCGTTGACAGTGATGACTAATACAGAAACTAATTACTGAATTACTTACTTACGATTTTTTTTGCATCAGGAAAGTTGGTCAGAATATAGCGTAGTTAATGATTTCAGTACTATCAACTGTGCTCCTTTTTGCATAAAGAAGTACATTATTTGTTGGGCGTTTTTCGTGCCTGTTAAGTTGAAGATGAGAATTAGAAGTAAACAGCTGATCGTTTCAGGCCTGTCTGCCAGCACTGATGCTGGTGACCGTGGCTGTGATGGATGTCGTGTTGTAAATGGCAGATGACGCGGTCTGTTCCGGTTCCGTTTGTCAAGCTGGAGGACAGTGTAACGAGATATTGAACCAGGTCAACTGCCGCTGCCTCCCTGGAACTGGCGGCGAACGCTGTGCTGATAGTACGTAGCAACTCATCTCTTAATCGTGCCACATTTTATAGCAGCAATACTGTACAGTAGCTGATCTTTTTGTCGGATTATCACGCGACTTAGTGAAAAGACAATAACAGTTAGACTGGCAGGTGGCGACGACAGTTACGATACGATACGATAGAAGAGTTGAACATGAACTGAAATACTGAGTGTGGTCAGTTTAATCTAGCACACATAGTTAACGTAACTCGCACAATTGAAACATTAAAAACGAAACAGGTAATATTATTTTTGCAACACATCGCCAAACTGTCAACGTGCTACTAAATTATATAACCTTTTTCACTAGCGCAACGCCTTCTTGCACCAGTGATGCACCACAAGGCGTCGACTTCGTGATGAAGGTTATATAACTTGGTATCACGTTGACATTTTGGCGACGTGTTGCAAAATAATATTAACGTTTTTTGCTTTTACTGTTTTCGTTCTGCAAATATGTTAACTGTCGTAAACAGCACCATTTTCAACTGCTAATATTTTTTATTGAGTCGCATGAGACTCTGACGAAAAAGATACTGTTATTCAATTTCGTCGAAAGCTATAACTACGTGCTTTGGCCACACCCAAAGTCGTGATTAGTGGGAATATGAAATAATTTACGAGTTTACAAGTCGTGTGACGAGTAGGTGTTTGGGCGCCCTTCAAAGTCTTCATCATGACGATCACAAGTAAGTAATTAAGTTTATACCGCAAATACGTGAAAAACATCTCTAATGCGCTCTCTGCACAAGCAAAGTGGAACGCAGCGATACTCCAGATCTAGCTACAAGTTGGATAACATACGTCTAGTCTGCCACAAAACCTGAATCAAATATCTTTTTTGTTGCAGCGTCGTGTTGCAGTTTTATCGCATATGTGAGTACAGCTTAACAAGTTCCTTTGTAACAAACTGATGCATGTTGTGCGCGTAGCTTGTAGGCACGGCGGGGATGTGGTATTCGCGATCGACGCGTCCGGTAGCATCGGGTTCGACAATTTCCAGCGCATGACGCAGTTCGTGGGTATGGTCATCCAGACACTGGACATCGACAGCTCCACTGACGGTCCGACTATCAGCCGGGTTGGACTGGTCACGTACAGTGATAACGCCGTACTGCAGTTCAATTTGAACAGATATCGGACTAAGGCTGCGCTGATGCAGGCGGTCAACGTGCCGTACCTGACTGGTTCGACCAACACCGCGCAGGCCGTCAGGTCGGTCTTGTCGCGAGACTGTTGCTAGACAATGTTAATCTGTATTCCCACAAGATGTCAATTTGTTTCTGCGAGCTATCCTAAGTTTATGATCTAATCGTGGAAGTTCAGTAGCAGTTTGCGCGGGACAAATTAATTTGCTGATCGCAGAATTTGTCTGACGTGTATTTGGCTTTTTTGACAGCTTCGCAACAGACGTGATGTTCCAGCCTAACAACGGAGACAGGTCGAACGTACCCAACTACCTGGTGATTCTGACGGACGGCAACTCGAACAACGCGACGGCGACATGGCGTGAGGCGATGAGAGCACGTGCTCGCGGCATCAATATCATCACCGTCAGTAACTCTTCTCATTCCACTGTTAGTGTTTAATAAGACCCACCCCACAACACTGACCGTCTGTTTGTCCCTAGGCATTGGCGAGCCATTGCATGTGCCAATCACCATTGCATCCGCCGTGCTACAGCCGCCTAGCTATCTATCAACAGGTGGATGGCGACCAACGTGCGCGGACTGCGGACTCTCCGTTCGTATAGACGCTGATCCGCTGGCATTGTTTTATTCATGGATATACACATGGCGGATTTGCACCGAATGTACTGCTATTGTTGGCAACTTATCGTTTTGAGTCATCGGGGTGATACACCTGTATACAATAGTGCTGTGACTGCGCTGTAGGTGGGTATCGGTGAGCTGATCAACTACGCCGAGTTGAAGAGTGTCGCCAGCGCACCTGCCTCGTCTAACGTCGTCGTCGTCAACAACTTCACGACACTCGCCGACACTCTGCGTCTACGCATCGCCGCTCTACTCTGCAACAGTAAGTCGATTGTTGTTACTGCTTACCCAGTCGCATGTGCTCTTTGGTTCCATGCAGTCCTCTGATCAGTGATACACTCCTTATCCAGTAGTAAATAGTGATTTGAGGACCCGTCATCTGAACGCAATTAAGTACAACCCTTATAAGGCATTTAATCCGGCTTCTGTCCGGTAATGCCAGTTCTCTGCGTGATGGTGGATAGTTGGCAATTAGGCCCATGTTTCATCATATCGAATACTTTTTTTGCCTGCAGGGTGTTTTAAGTGGAACAGTAATTCCTAAAGATTGCTGTATTTTATCCGAGAAATAATAAATTTGAAGAAACGGGCAATCTGTTGTTTCCAGTCTTTGTTTACTTTCATTGCTACTCGATAACTCTGAAGCTCCTGCTCCACAGCTCCACCCTCCCTAAAGACTTATAATAGCACGAATAAAGAGGAAAATAAAACATGATTGTCACGTTATGGCTGTAAATTTATGTTGTGATTGGTGCTGTTGCTTTTTAGACGAAAACGCGTGCGGCGCAAATCCATGTCGAAACGGAGCGAACTGTGTTGATATGATGGGGACGTACACATGTGGCCCGTGTCCGTCCTCTGTAACCGGCTACACCTGTGACAGGCGTACGTACATATCATGTACACCTTACACGATCAATCATGAAAACTCAGTAAAAACGGATCGTTGTAAATAACCAAACCACAGTTGAACACTGAAGCCACGCTGCTTGATTGTACAAGGCCACTTTGGTCGCGAGGCCGAAATTTTTTGCCTCGGCCTTGGCCTCGACCTGGAAAAGTTGGCCTCGGCCTAGACCTTGGCCTCAAGCATTTGGCTTCGGACTGGCATCTTACTGGGCGTCGTAAAGATTGTGTGATTGGACTTAGAGCTGTTGTTAGTACGGAGATATGTGACCTGAATCTGATTACTTGTTTTTGCACTGTATTGCGCAACAAATATGTCTTTTTTATGTTTATAGTGACTGACTTAGACAGACAGATGTATTTTCTGTCTTAACTTTGATCCTTGGCCTCAGTAATTTGGCCTCGATCACTGCTTGTACTGTCGTGAATTTCTGCTAAAAGAAGCAGCAGTCTCGCTGGCTTGTTTCAGTCAATTTGTTGCATTGCACATATTAGGTGTTTAATTACATATGCATGCAGTACTACGACAGCGCGGCTTGAACTCGGTAAGTTTTATTTCTTACGTTATGTTGTAATAACCGTATCCGCTGCGTTGTTCTGTCATTGTGGCGTTTCGTGGTGCACTGTAGAGTGCAGCGGACTGATCGACCTCGTGTTCGTGCTTGATTCCGCCGGCACCGTTCACGCTGAGAGATGGCGCTATATGCTGGACTTTGTCGAGTGGATTGTCGAGCGGCTGGACGTGGCCTCTGACAGGACGAGGGTCGCCGTCGTCTACTGGAGTGACTCGGCCTACGTCGGCTTCACTCTCGACCGATACTTCGTCAGACAGGTGCGCGCTCTCTGCTGTAACGCTGCTGCAACGATCAGGTCATCACAGTCCCATCGTCACCGAAACAAGTTTCGCTGTTTTACCCTGACAATTCAGTTCACGTAACTGATGTTCTGACTGTGAGCCTGTTTACAGCGATAAACTGTCATTTGTTCTAGCAATGCAAAGGACGTTAAATAGGCCTTTAAACGATTGCGATGTTCTTGTGTTTGTCTGTCGCTGTCGGCGCAACCAGCTATACCTCTTTCGTGTTCTGCGGGCGTGTCCATTTGTAGAAGTTGATCCATAAGCATACGACAATTTATTGCCAAGTATGGGTGATTATAGTTTCGACCCATCGGGGAGAACACTTATTAGTACAATAACAGTGACAGATAGAGGTATACTAGCAGATGTGTGGTAACGTGATACAAACAGGACGTGATTCAAGCGACAAGGATGTTGCCGTATCTCGGAGACAGGACAAACACGACGGCTGCTCTTCAGCTGCTGCGCGACGTCGTCTTCAAGTCGGAAAACGGCGACCGACGCGCAGCGCGCAACGTCGCTGTGCTCATTGCTAACGGAGAGTCCACGTTACGCGCCACTCAGGTATGGACATGCTTTTCCCATAAACTGTAAATACATAATGTTGGTTGATAATAAAATATGACTAAGCTAACTAGAATTACGCAACTTTGTTGAAATTATAATCGTCACACATCTTCTGTCGTCTTACAGTTGGTTTTGGTCTTTATCCAGATATCAATAGCGTTAAACAGAGGCGTCTACGGGCGTGGGGGGATTGGACGCTACTTGCGTCCAAATTGGCTTATAACTCCAAGGGGGAAGAATCACCTTGATCTTACGATATCCTCTGCCTCTTGACGCATTTTTTGCGCTCTGGGTGCTTCAAAATGAAATGTGTTTGCGGTTGGGGTTCCGCAATGAACCCCGCCGGGTAGCTTACAGCACTCCCCAGACCCACTTGACAGGAAGGGGCTTACTGCTCCTTCCCCCAAACCCCACCCCGCTCTTGGTCTTCGACCTTGTATTTCATCTCTGTAGCTTTGGGGGATAATTCCTGTTCGTTGGGGAGATCGACGCCCTTGGCGTTAAGAATTTAGAGGCAAACGAGTTACATTGTGAATGTTACAATTGCGTTCGTTAGGTGGCAGCAGCGGCACGCGACCTGCGAGTGGGCGGTACAGTGCTGATTACAGTCGCCGCAGAACATCTCATGTATCAGTCAAACGAGATGAAGTCAATCGCCAGTGATCCACGCTCACGTAACATGTTCGTTACGCCAACCCTCAGCACCGTCATGAACGCTTCTAGCGGCGTTCTCAGCGCCATCTGCGATGGTACTGCCACTGCACTGCGTTACAGTAGTTTAACTGATGTTATTTGTAATGTCTCGGATGCAATATTGTAAAACTAGAACTAGATGCAACTAATACAAAAAGACGGCACAATAACACTTACAGTTCAAACGCGATGCGCTAGATCCATGATTTCGATTGAATACGAAAAACTGTTTTCATAAATTTGGCATTTTACATTGCTCTGTTACTCAGAAAGTTATAGCACTTCACTGATAAAATTTAAGGTTACAATTTCTACTCTGTGCATTCTTATGCTCAGAATTAATTTACGAACACATTCCGATTTTTTTCTCACAACGCAACAAACAGACAAGACATTAAAATACGGATTCTACTATTTGTTTATCACACTATTAGAAGATTCAAATTGTAAGGAAGATTGAAGAATGAAATATTTGCATTGTTTGTCATGTCATTTACAGACGTCAACGAGTGTTCTAACAACCCGTGCAGAAATGGAGGCACGTGCATCAACGACTACGGGAGATATTTCTGTCAGTGTCGCCGCGGTTTTGCTGGATACAACTGTGACAGAAGTAAGCAACTGTCACGTCGTCAAATAATATGAATATTAAAGGAAGAAGCGGTCACAAAAACGACTCTTATGCCTTCCTAAATAAACTAAGCAGACGTTGTTTACATTGTCTATACGAAATCTTCTAATAATGTTTTGCTGCCGACCGTAAAATGTTGTTTCTTCGGCAAGGTTTAGTGCAACGTTCACGTAATACTGTCCGATGTATGGCGCCTGCAGGTTGTAGCCAGCAGTTGGACGTGGTCTTCGTGTTGGATATCTCCGGCAGCATCCAGGAGAAATACGACAACGCCGTGATGTTCGCGCGCAACGTCACCTACGGTCTGGACGTCGACTCAGGCAACGTGCGTGTCGGTGCCGTCTCCTACTCGTCGACAACACTCGGCCAGTTCTACCTGCGAGACTACGTCAACCGTCGCGAGGCTGTCATCGACGCTCTGCGGTTCTACAACCCCGGAGGCAGCACCAACACCGCGTCGGCCCTCGACGACGTCCGTACCACGCAGCTGACTGCCTTGTACGGCGCTCGATCCGGCGTCAGAAAGGTAAGCTATCAAAAGCCTGTTTGGGAGCTGTGCGGGTTAAGCTATTTTAACCCTTTGACGCCCACTGTTGCCAATTGCCATATGGTACAGCTATAAAGCATCCTTTGCCAGACCGGGCTAAGCCTTCATTTGTAATTTTTGACATCCGGGCACTCTGACGCTACTCTAAGAAACACTTTGTTTATTTAATTTCTGGCACCCAAGAGGCTGACATAGACCCTCGCTGTTATGTCTCTCGTCTTTAACTAAAAATGTCACGTCCAGACATCATTGCTGATGTGAAGGGATAAGCTTATGCCTCTTCATACAACCCTCTTCTGTCCTTCGAAAACGCTGACTCCGCTATTTTCGACAACTTGTTACCGGTTATGTATGATCACAGATCTCACGCGATTGTTTTGTTACACACGAGTAGGCTAGCTGTATCTAGAGCGGCTGGGACGCCTGTGCCCAGGTCGTGATCCTGGTGACTGACGGTTACTCGAACGTAAACACGGGTCGAACTGTCAGTGCTGCGGAGTCGCTCAAGTCGATCGGCGCCGTCATCTACAGCGTAGCTAACGGTGACGGATCGCAGCTGAGCGAGTTGACTCAGATCGCCAGCTCACCGGATAGTCAATACGTCCTGCAACTCGGAGACATTCGATCCGTCTCACGGACGCTGCTTGACCGACTCTGCAATCCTTAAACATGCCGCTATGAGGTCCGTTTACTTCTGCTCAAACTCATCACTGATAGATTGGTGGTTTGTGTCCATGTTTATCACTAGCATTTCCTTTGTGAATAAGAATGTCTCTTTATACAGTATCTCAGTTAGTATCACGCTACCGCATTCCAAGATATAAACAGCGCGATATTGCTATGCTGATGCTGTCTGTTTGTCCGTCTGTCTGCAACACTTCGGTATTGTGTCGAAACGGCTAAACCTATCATTGGATTTTTTGACCTCCTGGTAGGCCCATTATTATAATTCTTTTAAATTAACAAACATTCCAAAATTCCGACGGGGGCCTTAAAAGAAATCTGACGTTTTTAGTACTTATCGCCATGGTCAGTGGATCTTTGCAACGGAATAAAATACCTATGTTAAATTTTTTTATTGCCGAATCTAGAAAATCTTACATCGAAAATCGACTGCACTCGCGAACGCGCGATCTGTTTGTGATAGCTGGCGTTCTTGTATTTCTAACGTTACATAACGGTGAAAGCCCGCAACGCTGAGAACCAGATGAAGAATGCGGAAATTCAACAAAGATAAGAATAAATGATTTTTACCGCGCGATGCTACGCAGAGCGCGGTATTGCCACGGCAAGTCGTCTGTCCGTCTGTCTGTCTGTCCGTCCGTCCGTGATGTTGAGGTATCGTGATCACATAGCTTTTAGTTCTTTGACAATAATTGCACGGTTAGTTTGGGGTTTTTGCTCTTTGCAGTTTGCAGACCCTAACTTTATGGATCTACTCCAAGAGGAACACCCGAAATTTTGGCAGTAACAAGAGTTGGGTATAGAAAAAATGGTTTTCAAAAGCTCTAATATCTCTGAAACACTAAAAGATAGGACCAAGGTTACTGTTGAGAATCAATAGGAAGTCCCACACGCGCTTACAATTGGTGCCAAAATCAACGACCTTGGATGACCTAGAAGGGCCATTATGCACTCTGTTTCAAAACAGATGCGCCACGATGTTGTTATTTATTTTATTTATTTTTAGTTTCAGCTTTAATCTGCTGTTAAGCAGGCAACTAATATGACGGCCTTGTGCTTTTGGAACCTGTAGCAAATAACAATCAAAGCAGGACGTAGGAAAAACACGCTGCATCGCGCGGTTTCCTTGCTCTTGTTGTTATTTTCATCATAAGTGACGATCTCATTTTGCTTAGAACCGTATGATGTTTAATGATTGCGTGTATATTCATGGCTGTCAACGTTGTTGCGTGTTGCTGTGGTTAACCCTTTGACACCCACTGTTGCCATATGGGTACAGCTATAAAGCATCCTGTGCCAGTCTGGGTTAAGCCGTCAATTGTAATTTTTGACATCCGGGCACTCTGACGCTCAGTCATGAGTGTAAGAGTGCCCGGATGTCAAAAATTACAATTGACGGCTTAAACTGGTGTGGCACAGGATGCTTTATAGCTGTACCCATATGGCAACAGTGGGTATCAAAGGGTTAAAGTAGCAGGAAAATACGAAACAGTTAGCTTATACTGCTGCTGCTGCTGCTGCTAAAGCATACTGAGGCTTTGTTTATGAAATGTACAGATGATGCTGGTGATGAGTCATACCAATACCGATGTCTACGTCGTCAAGCAAATGTTCCTTTTGTACAAACTGCTGCTGCTGTGCTTTAAACAGTTGTTATGCTGCGTCTACACGTACAACGCTGATATGATGAGCTCAGGACAGGACTAGAATATCAAGAAGTCAAAAATATTTCGTAAATACAAACGGTCATTTCTACGATCACTTGAAAACAAATCGCCGTTGTTAACAGGCAAATATGATTAATAATATGATACATACAACGAAATAACTTTTTTATCATCGTTTTTAGCCGTACGCGTGACAATGAACAGGCTGTTGTCCAATACCACGATGACGTCCCACTACAGCCGGTGGTTGTATATAAACACTTGAATGTTTATGTGCCTGAATACCGTTCTTCGTGGCGTGAGTTGACAGCAAGGCTGAGGGGTAGAGCCCTCCTACTGCTCTAACATCCCCTGGCTCACTAGGAGGTTGACATGGCCCTTTGCTCGTATATCTATGATCGTTAAAAATACAACTGAAATAACATTTCAGACATCACTGCTTGTGTGGCGGGGATACGTATTCCATAACTTCTTCATAATACTTCTCCATAACTCATCCCCGCTTCTGGCCTCCGGTGATGCCTGCTGGCTCTCTGATACCGTTGACTTTTGTGTGCTGTAAAATTTCGTACTCGTTGCTCGGCGCAGTTGAAAGAATGACTTGCAGTTGGTTCGAGTTCTAGCTAGAATGGACAAACAATGTCTCACACACTGCAGGCTTTCTGGCGACTCTGATTATGCACTGTCCGGGGAAGTCATGATATCTTCTAATTCCTTCCGGTCTGCCTTCACGTATCTTGAACCTGTACTGAACTAAGTGGGCACTGGCGTTTGTTTGTTTTGGTTTCGTGTGCTAGATTAAGCCGATCACACTCAGCTTTTTAGTCCACGTTAAACTCTCCTATCGTATCGTATCGTATTCTGGTTTACCGTTACTTTATCTCCGCCCACTATTGGAAGTATTCTGACATTGCTATGTATACATTCTTATTTACAGCTGTTTTTTATAAGAAATAATTATTTATAAAAGGCTACTAAGTTAGCAGACCTATGTCATAAAGATATTTTATTTCAGTGTATTATATTAGCGTTCGTAGTCATTGCGTGTAAATAATTTTACGTGACGTTATTGAGGCTGAAGGGGTATGTCATGCTGTCAGTTGGTAGTCGCGAAACGCTTGATATGTGATGAGAATGTGAATTGTTGATAAGTCATCTGGCTACACTAACACGCATTGCAGTACTGCTGCCGGTCAGCGGGTTTTGCACATTATTTTACGTTAACGTGCCAATGTTGAACGTGATATCGGTATGTTGTTACTTGTGCGAGATCTGACAGTTCTGTTAACCTTTTGGCGCCCACTGTTGCCCACATGGGTACAGATATAAAGTATCCCGTGCCAGACCGGGTTAAGCCGTCATTTGTAATTTTTGACATCCGGGCACTCTGACGCTCAGCCCTGAGCGTCAGAGTGCCCGGATGTCAAAAATTACAAATGACGGCTTAACCCGGTC
>Ga0056114_1000937_pt1 | contig 11995 bp, 4 predicted proteins | sample WorMetHERISLAND1_FD_77005 | JGI IMG/M metagenome (GOLD analysis project Ga0056114, IMG submission 77005) | Marine gutless worms symbiont microbial communities from Max Planck institute for Marine Microbiology, Germany - Olavius loisae HERON... ...
CCACAGTACTATATAGGCTCAAAACTCGAAATGTTTCAGCCTATCTGGAGTGCGTTCCAGTACGTTCAATGCAGGTCCAATTCCGCTATCAATGAAGTGTCATCAACTTCTGACATAGTATGACAGGAAATTTTACATCCGATAATACGATAAGGCGAATTTTTGCCGTTTTTACGCTTAATTAGTGTCATCGTTACTCCAAAATTATGAGTTCTGTTGCTTCTGATGGGACCCACTGCTGACCTCCTGACTGAATATTCCGAAGGACATTTGCGACGTTTGTCCTATATTTTGACAACATAGCGCGTTTGTACGATGTGTCCTGTGGGAGATTACTATGATCCATTTAGCATCCGGATGAAAGCTATTTATTGGCGTACGCTTTGTACTGACACGTAATTAGGTTTACATACATGTAGTGAGTTCTCTAGTTTCGTCATGTCTGTTCTAATCGTGATGCGGTTGTGGGCGGCTCTTGAGTATCGCGTCATATAGAGACAGAACACAGACATTTGGTCGTATATCGTTAGCGTCAGCAGCGTGGCATTTAACAGAACTAGAACGATCCTTACGTCAGATATCCACAGAAAACAAAATATCTCTATAAAACATTTGCTTGCAGCCACATTTCGTCCTTACCAGTTAGCTGTGACTGGTAAGCCTACTGCAATGCTGCATATTACGTTGACTGTTAACATTCAACATTTAGCATATACAGCACGTTTTTGGACCTGCATGATAGACCTATTGTTTCTGAACGAAGGAAATCTTTATCACATGCATCCAACTCCACCGATTTCTGCTCAAAGCCCAAGCGACAAAATTTTATTGCGAGCGCGATCACGCCTCCAAATTTATGCTATACAAACTTTTATCTGCTTAATTGCACCGCTACAACTCTCCGGCTGCTTCTGTTTTGTTCTTATTCCTTCTCTTCTGATTCTACTTCTTCTTCATTCATGACATATGTGGCATACTGCGCCACAAAGTTGAAACCCCCATCAGAAGAGTCTTCCGTAAATAGCCTTTCCGTGCCGTTCTAGTCTGAAATAGTCTGCAATATAGCATGCTCTCGTCACGGTCACCCGAAGACCCTTTTGCTCCATCAATCATTCGGTCAGCGATCGCCGTACTCGCGCAGCGTCTTCGATTCGTCATTTTGATGACGATACATGCGACTCGTCACCAACCAACTGACTGACTGATTGATGCGTCTGTGTTTGATATCGCCTGCTGCAGTCTTTCGGCATTACGGAGACGTAGCATTGCACCAGTAGCGCGTTTTCAAGCAAAGTGTCCTTGAACTTCAGAGTGGATCATTACCAAGCCATATCCGCAAGAACTGTTATGGAGAATGATGAATGAATGAATCTTTATTTGCGATGGACAAACAAAGGAAAAAAATGAGTACACTATACATGCGTGAACATATGCCACTATGTTAAAACTGTGATCATTGTGTTCCTTACTTCACTATGGCAAATAATTCATTCATTCACTACAAGACAAATCCATCTCCGAAGCAAAAGGTCATTAAAAAAACTGTCGAATCAACTTTGAAATGCGGAATATATTACAATAGGCCTACAGTAAACGAAGACATCGTCCCGATGGATCGTCACGATTTTTCATTTTTATCGTCACAATAAGTAGGTTTTAGTAAAATTTAATGAAATTCGATAACAGTATTGTGATATCTGCCAAAAAATATTGCATTAACCTACTGAGAAACTGATGGATATCGAGTATCCTCTTGTCTCAGACAGAAGCTTGTAGACGTGTGTGCCATTCACAGCAGTCTGTCGCGGTAATTTACAGTAATATTAGTTTTATTATCACTTGTGCAATGTCCGAAGCATAAAACGCCGAACCGCCACAATCTAACAATCGTCCGACAACAAAGTTCAGGAAGTTTTTGATACGCACCTTTGAACATCGCTGTCAGCAGGAGATTGCTGACCATTGCTAACTAATGCAATCCATCTAACCAAACAGATATCAGATGTTGAAAATATATTCTCGACACAGAGAGAAACTGGTATATGCCAGTTTCTTTGTCTGTTGCGCGCATGCCACGTGTGAATCGTTTGCTCGCTCCTCGCTGATATCACTGAGATATTTGCCATGGTGAGGTTCTGACTTCTCAGTAGGTGAAATTTCCTTTAACTTCACCGAAGGTCACCGCAGATCACGCAGTTCACCGGCATTCGTACAAGTTCTTTTTTTGTTCCATATTATTGTCTATCTTGCATTGTTTTCGATATTGGCTGATATTGGTGAGTTATTGGTTATTGCATGGCTGAAATTTTCAAGTTTTTCATAGCCAACCCGTATTTAACGCAGTTTAGGTTAACCCGTTCGAGATTCTGAATGCCGTATACTTCTTTAACACAAAAACGGTACAGTTACTTGATGCTGAAAGAATGTCGATGATTACTTTTGACCATTTTGATACGATACCTGCATTTGACGGAGAAACGCCTGGATGGACGCACATACATCTATTGACAGCATTGTAAGTGCTATGCGTGTCTTGAGCGAGCAAAATGGCGTTCATGTGTGCTCTGGCGACAGACAGACAGACAGACCAACGAATAAACAGATGAACATCGCCATCGCTTAAAGGCCCCCACTTTGCGAGGGAGGGCTAAATAATAGAAATAATTTGCTACTGTAAAACAAACTTGCCTAATTGAGATATGATTTTTAGCGTTATTGAACGAGTTAAAACCCGATTCTTCCATATGGTGACTCACCACACTTTAAGCCCAATGACGACAGCACACTGTGGCCACACCACACTTCAAAAGAAGTGCGGTGTGATTTTGGGGAAAAAGTGTGGTGTGAAGCACACCACATTTTCCCGCCAATTCACACCGGAAATGACGTAAGAAAATACCGTTCTATTAATAGGTCGTTGAAAAAAATACGACGTCGTGCACTCGTTTACTCGTGCTCTCTATGGCGGTCCGACGAAATACCGCACCGGACCCCAAACACTCAGGAAAGGGGTCTTACCAGCCTTGTCAGACCATGGGTAGCCCCGGTACTCTGTCCCTGATTTGTACCGACCGGTAATTCGGCAGTGACCGCCCTATAGAGCTCAGGCGTGAAAAAGAGACAACACTGTCACCCTACCGCAACATACTGTGTTTTCTTACGTCATTTCCGGTGTGAATTGGCGGAAAAGTGTGGTGCGCTTCAGTCACATCACACTTCTTTTGAAAAGAAGTGTGGTGTGAATTATGCGAAGGCTGTCACTTATGGGCCAGAAGCGAGATCTATGATCGAGAAGAACAAATGTATGACGGCTGCAAAGCTGCTGGTGCTACTGCTGCGTTAGTAAACTGTTGTTGTTGATTCATGTCCACCTTTCACGCCCTTCATCAGGTTGTCGCTCAGCAGCAGGCGACGTGCCTACTGTCATTCTAAACGAATTCGCGACGCCGTTTGACAAGGTGTCGTCCAATTGATTTTTCTTGTCGGTCGGCGCCGTCGTGTCGGCGTCTAAAAGCAGATTTCTAACTGCACGGCATTGTCATACACTTGCAGTCGCCATTGTTAGCAGCGGTCCACTGGTTCTGCTAGCACAGTCAGTTTTACATCAGATTGGGATATTACTAAAGTATAATTTGCGGAGATCTTCTCAATATGTCTGTATACTACAAGCTTCCATAAAAGGCCGCTTGAATAGTGACCCGGCCTGTGTGCTGTGTTTGACTGTAATGGACGCCGAGTGTTGCAAGACTCTGATAAACATTGAACACAATATTATATGAAATCAGGGGCGTAGCTAGGGGGCAAGGGTGAATGTCCCCTGTGAGGTGTGTGATTTGTGTAAGCTCCGAAATGGAAGTAACATGTGCCTCAAAACTTAAAAATCAGCATGAAAATATGCGCCATTTTCACACAGAAATCGAATTTTGTTTTCTAGCGAGGGGCACATCAGTCCTTCTCCAGACCTCTCCTTAGTAGGTAGAAGACACCCATACCATACCACATTGTCTCATTGCCTTCAGTAGGCCTGACTGAAACGCCTGTATCCTCCTAGCGCAATTCACGATTACTACGTCCGTGGATGAAAGTACACATCTGTTTATAGTTAACTACCAAGCCGAAGAAGAACTTTTTAGTTGAGGAAATTGCAATGTTGGAAATAAAAACGAGGAAAAATCTAGCAGAAAAAAAATATCCTCGTATCCTCAGATGAAATATTGATTAGCAGAATGTAAGCAGTGGAAAGATGATAGCGGCGCTCTGCTGTCGCCAGAGTGAGACTGTGTTGGTGAAGTGACGCAGGTGTTGACCGATCGGGGTTAGTGTAATAACTCAGTCGTTTAGACATGTGTTGAACAGTAACTAATGTCAGATGATTGTCACCGACTGACAATCAGCTGAAGTTAGTTACTGTTCAACTCGGTAGACAGATGGGATCACGTTCGGACATGCGGTGAGGACGCGCACAAATTTCATCTGCAACATTGCGCAACGAATTAACAGGCGGCTGGCTAGAACCACTTTTTACTATACTGAAATATTGGGGTCATACCCTGTTCGTACGGGAAATAGGCTGCATTTCCGCGCTGTGTCATTTTGCAATAAGATATCTTAGAGTGCAAACACGGAAAATTTTGATGCAATCTGATGTAGGGACTAGAATTAATTAACTCCTGTACATCAGTCCGAGTTTTGTTGAAGCAGTATAGAACAGTGACGTGTTCGTTGACGGACATAACACAACCCTCTGACAGTCGCAATTCTCTGCGTCACACATACAATTTGACACGCGGACGTCATCAGGCGTTAGACTAGCGGTAAGTCATCACTGGACTCTAATCAGAACGCGGCCGAGGTGAGTTGTTATTAACCTGAGTCAGCCTGACATTGCCTCGCCGGCAGCCGTCGGATCCGGCGTGAAATCGACCGGAAAAGATTTGTTTCTTCGATGAATTAGAACCAGCCAGGCGCTTTGACGGGATTCGGCAAGTTAGAAAGTAAGTAAGTAAAACGACGATTTATATACCGCATCATCCGTCGAACTTCTACTTTCGTGAGTCGGTGGCACTAGTGGTAGCGCGTCGGACCAACAATCGGAAGGTTGTTTGTTTCAAGGCCTACTAAAGTAGTGTGTATCACAGTGTTGACAGGTAACCGCATAGGGTGAACTGCCCGCTGTGGCCTGCTGCCACTTCTTCTTCCGAGCTGTAGGAAGTTTGTGTTTAGACTGTCAGCGTTGATGGACTCGGATCTGGCATGGGTAAATGGTAAGAGCGGTAGAAAAAGCGCTTTCCAGCGCTCTATAATATCGGGAGCCATTTACCACTTACCATTTTACGCTGGCTGCTTCGCCGCGTTGCAAACAAGGTGCGCGTTGAACAGACGCTCGAATCTGTCTCTAGCAATGTCAGGATCGTGCAAACCGTCAGGTAACGAACTTCTGGCTTTCGCCGCTAAAGTCTACAAAAGGAGAAAGTGAGATCGTCGCGTATGAAGGACAGATACAAGGAAGGAAGTGCCCACTGGATGCGACTTGCGACCACCCGCATAGAATTCTTTCTTTTACGGACTGAACTCGGCATCAGAGCAGCAACTACGACAATAAGCGTGGTCGATTTGCTGTCGCCCGTGACGCTAATCTGTACGCACCATCGGCTTCGACAGCTGACTTGGCGTGACCATGGAGGTTTGTCGAATCTGAAGATTTCCGTCCGCTGCCAGTCTGCAATTCCATGAATGCAGTTAGCATCGGCAAGATTTCACCCACCCGGAGATCCGCTCCTACTCTGCATATCATCAGAGCGATCTTTCTGGAGGACCTGAAAAGATCAACCCTGCATGAGATTGCGCTAGAATTAAGTAAGTAAGTAAGTAATGTCTAATAAGAAGTGACATGCGACACAAAAACGAAGAACATGGAGGACTCCTGGTGCCGAAGCAAGACACGAGACCGTCTAAGCTTAAAGAACGAACAGTTAAAAACGATAAACGACGCGGTAAAAAAAACTACCTTTGCAGTGTTTCTGGAGCAACCAAACATATTTCATTGGTAGTCAGGCAGCGTTCACTGCAGCTTGTAGTTTTTTTATGGCATAGACCGCGGACAGTGGACACGCCTGCAAATTTCGAAATTACTTCCGATCCAAACGTGCAAGGAACCGTTGGCGATCCGCGCACCTCTGCTTATGAGTTTCGACCGTCGATGGACTGGCGGACGATCCGCTTACTTGTCGGACTGGCCCGACACGTCCTCCGTCGCGACCGGTCGATTTTGTCCGTCATACGTCGGGCGATCAACAATCCACTTGTCGCGCAGAAGGCGACCGCCGACCAACTGAATTAGAGCGGGCTGTTTGGTTTATCTGCCTGTCCATGACATTCCCTGATAACTGTCAATTATAAGCGTCGCATTCAGAACGCCCCTTCTTTCTGCTGCTGCTCCAGACCTCTTATTTCCTCGTCCTCGCTTCTGTATTCAGCAGAAGGGAGAAAATGTGGGCGTAGATCAAAGCAGAAGGCAGCCGTCTTTAATGCCATAAACAAACGCGGGTCACTCTGAAGTCGAGTCTCTTAACAGTTATTACGACATGTCATGTCCATTCCTGACATATGCGTGGTAATTCAACAGCTGTTGAATTCGATGAAAAATAATTACTTTCTGAGGATTTTACAAATGCGAAGGTCGGAGTATCTAACAAAATGCTTTGCTGAGGTGTTACTAGCGTTGGCAGTGGTCAGTGATCACAGTGCGCCCGTATAGACTCACATCGTGACATTTTGATTATTGCGACTTCGCTTTACTTACTTACTTACTTACTTGTATAGATGTTACTTAATTTACTGTGATACCTAAGTATTTAATCACAGTGTAACACAATGCATGTGTTATGTAATGAATAATAATATTTTGTAAAAAATCTTAGGTCGTTATATTTTTTATAAAAGGACGTGATGTAGTCCCACAGTTTTGCTATTGTTGCAGTAGTTTGAGCTATAATACATTTTATACGTGATCACTGTGGATTTCAGTGTTGTTTAGAAACGCGTAATTGGGTGGACAATGATAGGCAATTATAAAAATCCTCTTGACAGACAACATTCCGTCCTGCGACTGCATCACGTGACCAAGAAATGGCGGAAGGAGATTAGAACAACGAAACAATGGACGCGTATCGTCTCGAGTTTTGTCAACGCATCAGTTAGCGACGGCCACTGGTCATTAGTCAGACCGGCAACGGCTGATGCCGACTAAATGCAGCAGGCCGTCGGCCAAGCTTTTGTAGTACCGCATCGCCGCTGTCCTAATTATCTTCGTGTTTTCCACCGATAAACAGCTTATCTCTATAGCTCTCAGTCGCGCCCCACCTCGCCTCCCAGGTCAGTTTGTTCTCCGTGCAGCTCAATCGGCGATATGGATTAGGCTTATTCTATATTAAGCTTATTCTATACAGTAGTCTTTAGTATTTAGCATGCAGTAGGCTACAGCAAGGTTTCAGTTAATAAACTATCAGACTACAAACAGATGAACTGTCTATGAACTAGATCTGTACTCCTGTAGTGCTAACTGCTAACCTACTCTGCTACGGCTTGCAATAGACTCGCAGATATGAAATATCTGCGAGTCTATTGCAGAACAGTATGAAGCCGTTTCGTCTATACCTTTTGCTGTTTTCTAGATCGAACACGTCGACTGCTGTAAACTGTTGGGTGCTATCTTCCAAACCAGTACGAAAATGGACTTCCACATTATCTATAAGACCAAGACATACATTTTTCTCAGCTAAACGTTTACTGAAACTGGGATGTCAAAAAATGCCCTCAACTGTCGTTTACTGCGTTACTGTTTCACGTATTCTCTATACGCTCTAACGGTCTAGGCGGATCTGTGTCTGCTGTGTTTGAAAACAACATTAGTGGTTTCTTCAGGCACCTTAAAAATTTCGGATGTACACATTCCGACGTTACTGTTTCAGACTTGATAGACACATCTCTGGTCACGTATGATCTTTCCCGCTTTGGTCTGCACCGAGTGTTAGTGTTGTCTTTGGATCTTGTGGACCGAGTCGTCGGATCTCAACCACGACTTCTGCGATGGCCAAATAAGCTTAGGCCGATGCGGGGTAAACAGACACGCCTACGGAGTAAGTAAGTAAGTAAGGGTATTTATATAGCGCAATTAATACAAGTCCCATTGAGCCCTGGAAGCAACATTAAAACAAAAACGTTTTGAGTTCCCGCCTGAAACTGTTGTATGTAATGTCCTCGTCGCGCAAGTGGGCCGGAAGACTGTTCCAAACACGTGGCCTGGCGACAGCGAAGCTCCTGTCGCCGAATGTCACAGGTATACTAAGCAGATTGAGGTGGTAGAGGTATGAGCAGAAGCCGAGCCTTTCTTGTCGCCTATTGAGCCTTATTGGCGGTGATGATTCGCACTCTTCAATCTTCATACTGTTCTACTGCATCATGACACTGTTCCTCCATCTGGACCTGTTAGCTGTCAGAGTTTCCCACTTCATCATGTCGATGTCGCAAGCCTTGAAGTTGATCAGTAACTGGTCTTTATATCTCTTACGCTGACCAGCTGGTTGACGTTTGGTATTGGGAAGTTGACCATAAAGCAGTCGCGTGGGTATCCACACATCACATATGCATACATGAGATCGTGTCTTGGCCACACCAGCGAAACTGAGTACGGAGTATTGTGGATTCAATGCCAGTAGTATTACACTGCCCCCTTTCTTAAGCCCGCCGAAGGCAGAGCGAACTCTGGCCAAACGAGCTGTGATTTCTTTATCAAGGATCCAGTACCCTGTATCCGGCTGCCAAGGTAGTAAAAACTGCCAGAAACAGCAACTGCCACTACATTCAGTATATTGTCACTACATGTCGTTCTGCCACAAAACGATCTGGCTTGCGTTGTCGCTGACGACAGACTACGTGAAACCAAGACTGTCTACTAAGTTCGGAGAACGGGAATTTTCTTTTGCCGGTCGGTACGTCTGGAACCAACTACCACAACGACTCCGTGCCATTTTTAAATCCTGCTGCTTTTAAGAAACACCTCAAAACACACTTTTTAATTCTGTTTTTAACTAATTTTAGCCTAGTCTTTTTGACGTTTGTTCTGCGCGGTGGCCTATTTTATCGTATATCAGCGCACTACAAGTTTGATTGATGATGATGAACTGGGTCGTTGTTAACGGTAACAAATGGTAACTATTGGAATGCACCTGTGTTCAATCTATAATAGGCATACAACAAATGTACGATATGATATGATATGAGATATGACAACGAGTGGTACCAGCAATGTAGGTATTCGCACGACTCGGCTGGAACAACACCTCATTTTTCTCCGACAAACTTACATACGTAGGCCTATACACATACACATGTATAGACTTTACTACTCAACAAAGAGCGATCACCCTAGATACCATCGGATCTTACGATACTACAATTTCGTCGACCATTGATTTGATTGATTGAGATTTTGAGACTTTAGCACCTAAAGACATTTTGATCTCAGTACTCTACAGAAATGGTCTTACTTACTTACTTACTTACTTGATTACCACACATTCCAGGAGGCGCTGAATTTCATGTTTGCGTTTAGTCTGTTACATATTTAATTAGTCGGTTTAAAGCCAGAAAAAAAAATAGAAACGAGCAGACATGTTGTATAGCAGTGACGGAAATCAACAGAATGTATTGGCACCGGAGTTGACTGGCGCCCGAGGTGGAAGAGAGAAGAAGAATACTGTATAAAAGAAACTATACCGCCGGCAAGACTACAGCATGGACGATGGGAGGAAGCAGCGGCAAAGAAAGATGAATAGCAGAGGAAGGGATGATGGATGGACATCGAGGATGGCTAAAGACACTGGCGGACAATGCGAAGTGTAAGAAAGAGCCGAGGCGACAGCATAGCGTAAGTGGCTGACCCGTGTTGCCATGCATCAATTGCATCTGTGGACATTGCCAGCCGCTGACGTCACGCGCTCTCTGAGAGCACTCGCTGCAGGATATTGTGATGCTATAGCCAACAAATTCAATGTAGCCTATATGGGCATGTGTCGGCAGCTTGGTTTCCATGCAGAGGGATGTTGCGAAGTTCTTAAACAAACTATAACCTAAACGTTAATAATCGTGATAATCACATGAATGTAAACGTCATAATGCCGGTATCTCAGTTAGCACTCAATTCAATTTACCTTCGCTCAGCAGCCTACAATCCTTGAGAGTGATTGAGTGAGTGTGTGAGCAGTTTTTTATCGGCACATTAGCATATTAATGATTAAAAGGTGATTTCACTTCATTCACTGCTACTAAATATGGAGATTAAAAACAAAAAATATATAACAAGGATAAAAAGGACAATGAGGTTTATTTATTATACGAACTTGGCTTTCATCAAGGCTATCTGGCTACACGATTATTACATTATCACATGATGGTCAGTCCTTTCGAAGGAAAATCTGTGTCGGGATAGTGTGGAAGTTGTGTCATTTCACAAGCGTGTTTAACAGTGAGTGGAAAAGAGCAAAATTAGCATGTTGATAGATCCTCGCCTGTGAGCAAGTGCAAATGTGTAAGACGAGCATATGACCGAGTCGTAGTCTGTTTATGACCATTTCATTATCATGCTGGGACACTGTGGAATTCTGTAGGGTGGCAATTCTGGTAAACTAAGTGTCTGCCTGTATCACACGTGTGTCAGAGAATCGCGACTACTGCGAAGCGGATGACTTTGAGCCGAGCTGCGGAGACAACAGCGTCGTTGTCATGACAACGGCCCGATATGGTCGGATGCGGCTCGGTTCATGTGTTCGTGAAGATCTTGGCTACGTCGGCTGCAAGTCGAATGTTCTACCACATGTCGACTGGCGCTGCTCCGCAAAGCCGTCGTGTCAGATACGCATTCCAGATGGAGAACTTGATCAGACCCGGCCTTGTCCTGGAGAACTAAAGACTTATCTGGAAGCCAGCTACATCTGTGTACAAGGTTTGTACGTGAAGATGCGACTACGTTCTTCATTAAATATACGAATGTTTTTTTCACAAATTACAGAACTAAGTCAATTTGTTGGATGAAGACATGAAAATCTTCAACTTTCAGCTAGGAGTTTCCATCTTATGTAAAATGATACAAGCTGCATTCTTGTAATTAGAGGGCCATTGGTTCCAAACCATGGCATAATTAAGCAAAAATAAGGCTTACAGGATTCACTGTTTCGTAGATGTGTTGTTAAGTCTTTTTTGCTTGAAAAATAACCCGAAGGCAGCAGTTGCCAAGTATCGGATTTGACGTAAACCTAGCATTTAATGCCCATTCGGATTTAAAGTGCTCGAAAAATCGAACGCCGCTAGGCTACCGAAAGAGCTAATCACGACGCTTCACAAGGCCTCATGGTTGGTCAGGAGAAGGCAAATGAGGGAGAGAGGAAGGCAAGGAAGGAAAGATGAGGTTTTGCTACAAGAAGACTGACGCCCACAGTTTAAAACAAACACATTAGGCCTACAGGTCAAATCATTAACTTTTTTATTTACTGCAGAAAGAACTACACTGAGTAATTCAGAATGTATCGTAATTTAGAAAGTGTATAGTCGTCGTGCAGTATTCATTCTGTTATGACCGAATCTGGCTATTTGCAACTATTGGATCGATTAAAGAATTTATGCAATGTCTTGAGAATGCTTTTGGTACAAGATTAATTAACAAGTTAAAATCAACACGTGATTTTATTTAAATTATAATACGCAGTGCGCATATATATACACTGTGTCTCCAAAAAATGCACCAACTTTGAAACGGTATAGCTAAAAAAATTATAAGGATCAATTTTGCTGAAATTTGGTAGAAATATTCAAGAGACTCTAGAATATCTAGAATAGAGTTTGCATGTTTCAGTTTTCACATAGGTTTGCTTTTTTATGAACTTTTCGTCTTTAAAACCGGAAACCAAAAATAACGCGAATTTTGACGCTGTATCAAGCA
>Ga0056114_1000938_pt1 | contig 11991 bp, 6 predicted proteins | sample WorMetHERISLAND1_FD_77005 | JGI IMG/M metagenome (GOLD analysis project Ga0056114, IMG submission 77005) | Marine gutless worms symbiont microbial communities from Max Planck institute for Marine Microbiology, Germany - Olavius loisae HERON... ...
GGGGCGGGGCGGGGGGGGGGGGGCTAAATGAACCGGTGTTAGAATGATCGTCTGTTGAGGGCGTTTCTAACACTGCCATTTTCGACTATACCGTCATCATCGCTCTCACTAATCCGACACTAATATTACTGTTTACGATTATAGTAATATTTACATTTCGCATTGCAATTCTAATCATTCCATTTCCTACAACTTATATGGGACGGGATGTGCGTGCTGTCGTTCCTTCAGCAAAGGCTTATTAAAGGCCGCAACCCACACAGGCGAACTAGTTGGAAACTAGTTGGAAACCCGGGTTGCGAACTAGTTGCGAACTAGTTTCCAACTAGTTCGCATGTGTAGGTTGCGGCCTTAAGTACACCCGGCAATCTAGGCGTTCCGCTGGCGGCCTCTCGGGATAGTAATCTTACAAGCAGTGTCCGTTACTTGCTATTCTTTATTTAGCAGTCCGATCAGCTGGCATTCTTGACGCCCACAAAACGAGTCAGCTGCTCAATATTGCGGGCGGTTATTGCAAAGTTTGTGAACGTTCGTTTGGCTGGGAAAATGTCCATGTGGCGTAACACAGTCCTCGCGTCCTACTGACACTGGACTGGGTGAATTCACACAACTGCTGAAGACGTAGGCCTACTTGTTTTGCGTCGCTGACATTAAGGCGGCGCACTAGGGACATTTGTTTATAAAGCGCCGTGAATAAATTTGCTTGCTTGCTTTCTTACTTACTGACTTACTTATCGGGGTCCGCTCTTCTTCGACGACAGTCAGCTAACAAGCGTCACATTCGGACAGATTCTCTGTCAAAGTGCGTTTCAGTCAGCGGTTGATAGCCCCCTGTCGAGTGCATGCTCTCCATTGGGTTCATTTTTAGCTGTTAATGCATTCCGTTACACGTAACTGCCGTGTTTTATCGTCAAAGAGTAATTCTAACAGACGTTTTTACTTTTTCGCCATAATTTGTTAGAATCACACAATCATTACATCTGTATTCTCATATTCTGTTTTGCAGAAGATTTTCCTGCTTGAGACTGTAAAAGAAGTCTGTACATTTGACAATCTTTAATTCACCACGAATGGTAACAAAATCATATACATTTGAATTTTGCAACCACGAAAATGTCATCGCATTATGTTATGAATGCAACGCGTATATGTTTTGCCTTGTTGTAAATCTAACTGGGAACTGCATTGCTGACAAGTTACCTAGTTTGGAAAATATTTGTGGTAATATGTGTGGGAAAATATTTGCCCGGTAGAAACTTTGTATCATACCAGATCTACCAGACGGTAAGTAAGTAAGTAAGTGGAGGTTGTTATGCCTTCCATACTCGGCCAAAAAACACTATACAGGAAAACACACATTATACAGACATTTGAGACTTAAGCACAAAAAATTTATCGTCAATGACTTTTGAGCTCAAATCAACTCTATTACGTTTGGCACGGAATGTTGATGCAGTAAAGCACCGAACACGTACGTCAACTCAATACATGTACGATGCATCATCGCTAAGCGATGTCGTGATGTGACTAGTGTCAGAGCTACATAAAGCTTGGCTGCGACGACTCGCTCACTTGCAGAAAGTTATGATTGTTCATGAACGGAGACTTCAACGCTGGCGATGTAAATCGTGGTCGTCTCATCATGGCGACGCGGTGTCATGGCGCACTCGAGCGCGTCAGTTGCTTCGCTCGGATGACTCGCCGTAATCACGTACAAATATCGCCGTGTTGCCGCCACCACCGCCGGGTTCCGTAATAAATAATCTCCGGAGGCTAGGAGAGAGAGAATACGCGAAATCCCACGCCGTTCTCCGGCACTTCCGTCTCGTCTCGCTCTGCACTCGTTCCCGTCTCGATCGAATTCCTTCCGGCTCCACGCCGCTCGCACTGCGTTCGGGATTTTAATAACAAATAAGACGAATTGAGCAATTCACGGACATCAGCGACCGTGTTTCGCCGCGAGGTAGACGCCTGGGCGGACGCGTGGAGGCCGCGACGAGACAAGACACGAATACGTAATGACGTTGAGCATCGATAAAGTCGAACATCTGGTAGTGTAATTTGTCGGCGAGAAATCTTGCCGCTTGACTCCGCGACAAGCCAGAACATTTTTCTTCCGCCGGTGACAATCTCTTCGTATGACGTGATCAACCATTTCCGCTCCGTTCCCAACACAGCTGACGACAAACGAACGAACGCTCTGAGAACCAATTTGTTCTGCTTTCTCACTGGACTGAAATCGTAGTCGTCATTTAAACACCAAGAAAACTGTCCATACGCAGATATCTTACATCAAACGAAGTGAGACTCGAGAAACGCACAACATGTCCAAATGCACAGAACATGAGCTGAAAACACTAGTATGTGCTGGACACGAGAGTTCATTTTGAAGTACTCCACGCGTGCAGCTTGGTCCAATTAACTTGATGATGTCATGTATACTTGACGATTAAAAGAACTATTTTTACTGACGAAAGCATTCTCTCAACCAGCGGCCACTATAGTCATGTTGGGCAGCCACAAGAAGGCGCAATAAATGGTCGCTAAGTGACTGAAAGCCAACAAGACAGTCGTAGCAGAGTCAGTAGGCCTACTCAGGTGAGGAGCTCCGTGCAACGCCAGCATCGATAAGCATCATTCACGGCGCTCAGTCACAGCAGCCAGCCAGTCAGTCGACCTAATGGTCCTACGACGCATATGATGACGACAGGGCGAGGTCGGGGTTTCATGTACGAGCACGCGTGAAATCTGCTTCGCTTTCTATTTCAGTTCACCACGATTTGTCTCGTATCAGCAAGAAGTCGCCATCATCAGTTGGTCACTCGACTCGTCAGCCATTTGTTTCTGTTTCTCGTTAATGTTCTGTCGAGTTCGTCTACGCTCATCTGTCCTAATACACGTCCACAGCGATGCTTTCAGCCATGGCAACCGGAGTAGTCCAACTGTCACGTTACATCAGTGAGCGACGCTCCACGGAGACTGAGCCACAACACAAAGGCTCTTAACTAGACCTCGACGTACGCCAAACCGAATCACGAGAGACACGTCGCGACGCTGACCACCTACGTCCAAGACTTCGCATTTCGACATCTGATAAACGCCATTGCTGCGCACAGCCACAGGCCGCGCGTCAGTAAACCGATTTGTCGACATGCGAATTCCGAGAGAGAATATCATGTCAAAAGCTAAACATGATCACGGGTAGTGAACAGCTGTCTCGACTCATTTGTGTTCAGAACAGATGTCAATCGGTATTGCTGCAATCCGTTATTCGTCATATAAGGCAAAGTTGACAAGTTTGTCAGCTGTCTATACTTTTTACGCTCAGCTTGCTTAAACATGCAGTTTACTGAAAATTTCAGTATTGTATTAGAACGGAAGTCTGCGAACCATGTGACTGTTGTCGACATTTGTGCCGCCAAAATATGACGTGACAGTTTGGCGTAGTACGGTAGTAGCGGAAGATAAAAACTTCTAGTGCAGACATAAGGGTCAGTTCACACTGCGGTGCGCTAGTAGAACACTAGCCGTGTTTCTGCTATCGCGAGAGAACTATCGCACCAGTGGCCAATCACAGCATAGCGTGAAATTAATGCTTGAAACTTTACCGATTTTAGATTATCTAATATGGCGCGTGTTTGACGTGTGACGTAATTGGCGTGAAAATGGAAGTTGTGAATTTGTTTAAGTTTATTGAAACAGTTCAGAACCATCCCAGACACTGGACATAAAGCCGTTGACAGGGAGGGTGATTGTGCTGCAGTGATTTGTATTTAACATGTCCCGAGAAATGATTGCTTCTGTTCAGTCGTGCTCGCTGTCACTGTTGTGTGACCATCTCTGCACTACTGTACTGTATGTCGTTTGGGCAAATGCAAGGCGAACTGCGAAATGGTAATTAGGCTATATCCGAGCTGGATTTTGCTAATATTTAGTAACTGATGTACAGACTGATAGGAGTGTGTTTACAAATAATAATCAACCGATCTCCGAGGCATTCGATTCTTATTAAAATTCTCGTATAGTTATTAGTTATATCGTTACTTCCTAGCTGTAGAAGTCATTCAGTTACTGGACACAATGCCTGCTTGTGGTTGCATAAACACCCATGAATATTTATACGCCACGCCCGCAGGTACGATCCATTTTCTGACTATCCCAGCGCAGTGCAGGTGTGAACGGGCCATAAGGCTAAAAAAATTCGACATCGACAAATAAACTAAATCAAGCTTTGCGCCGACATATGCCGGCATACTCATTTTGTTTACAACCTGTAATTATTTCGAGCAATCAAAGAAGTTTTTCGACGCAGCTGTTTGTTAGACGTCCGGTGTTTCTCGGGCGTGAATATTTCTTAGAACCGGACGTCATGGATCGTGTGGTACATAAAGACGTGTGTGTGCTGGCTGACGCCTGTTGATTCTGTGCGTTTAACGCGCTCTGGGACATTCGTCTGGTCGTTGTTGCATTGACGTCAGTAACAAATGCTGACCGCGTCGTGTCCCAGTGGACACGGCTTCGACTTGGACGGCAGTCTCTTCAGTAGCTGCTGGCCTACATCGGCATTATGAAGCCGTCAACACGGCGCTACGCGCCGGGCGGGCGGCGCAGCTCCCTGCAGCGTCACCGCCGGTCGGTCGGTCGGCTGCTCGCTCGCTCTCGGCTGGTGTCGGTAACGTTAATTTCGATCTACGACAGACGCGGACAACGTCATGAAGTCGTAAAAGCAAGTCGGCAGCGTGGACACTGGACAGCAGCTGTGGAATTAACGCAGAGACGACGCTGCATCAAGACAGGCTGCTGATTAACCGAACTCGCCACTTCCGGTGCATAGAAATTTCCTGATTTAGAAATCTATCAGTGACAGCATACTGAGCATAGTGTCGGCCAGTTCTATGACGGGCGTCGCACATGGCCTTGACGACAGCCTAGTATACATGTCGTGTAATGTGATTCTATGTCGATACTCAATTCATTACAAGTGTTTCGACGTTGATAATTTTAACAGACTGCCGCCCAAATAATCGAGTCGCAAAATTATCGCAGCACACCAAGCTCTGCTTATTTTTTTGGGCAGAATTTTTGTTTTATTGTTTCGTAACAAAGAATATTCGCGATTAGTTTAGCAGGGATCGGGTATTTCTGATTACTTTTGTGTTAGAATAACAAACAATGCTTAATACCAAAAGTCATTACGACCGAGACAAAAACTTCTCCTGAACATCATGCCTATGTGCGTCACAACTGTATTGAACGTTGACAATGACAACCGTAACCGATGACAAGTGTATCTGCTTACATGATGGGATGAAATTTTCTTCAAGAATTGAAAAACGTTTCCTAATGCTGCGGAAATGTAACAGTAAACAGAAAACAGGCAGTTGTAAGGGAAAATTATAAACTTTAAGACAGTATAAGCGCAATAAGCCGCGCATTAATTTGCACGCGATAAGGTATGTTTGATTCGGAAATATACATCAGCGGATGTGCCGACGAGATATGAAGCAATGTTGAGGTGGACGAGTGTGTCTCTGTGTGGTCCAATGTCAATTGATTGAACGGCGACGTGTGTGGTCGACAGGTGCATTAGACGTAATGTCACCCGGGCGAACTGACGTTGACAATAATTTACAATGCTTGCCGAGCTAGCTGTGTGCCGGGAAACACGCTGCGTGGCTGAGAGGAACGAACGCTGTAGCCTGCTACTGTGTACAAGTTTACTGTCCCGAGAAATACGGCTTTGCCCGAACTCAGCCCGTTGACTGCTCGAGTTTGTACCGTCATCATCATCAGCAGCAGCCGCTAGTTTCGTTTGTCACGCAATGATGTCTCAATGTCTAGTGAAACATCGACAGTCTTCGACTCATATTAACCCGGATTCTTACCAAACCTCAATGACACTTGGGTGGAAATGCATCCAGTAGTCAGCAGAAGTAACAGTAAGTAAGAGTGTTTCCAAGGCGCAGTTAGCACAGGTATATCGCACTGCGCCGTGGCCCTACTGCCCAAAAACAAATGTCTTAAAACAAATCTAGAACTTTTAGTTCGCTTTGAATTTGAAAACAGTTGACAGTTTTGTTTACTCACTTGAAAATAAAAATATTATTTTACTGTCAATATAAAGTTACAAAGTGTTAGCCTTGTTTCTTTATATCTTTATCACTCTTGCTTGAAATATAGCCGTAAAGTACACTAAATAGGTCTAACATTGTTTTCCTGCTATAGACGGGTTTTGGGTGAATTAAAGAATTGAACATTATTTATTAATACATTGGCATGTTAATGTCGGATATACGCTTTCGTGTTGTTGCGGTTTCGTAGTTACGAACAAGCTGCTAACAAAACTGAAAAGAACGAAAATTTGTAAAATAACAGACAGATGTTAGCAAGCGATGGAGACCGGGGGCTGTGTAACAACGGTTGGTTGACGTCACTAAATGTGCACCAGTAACAACTACATCACATCAGTGATGCGGCGCTATTCATTGACTGCCGCTAGCTACAGCAGCTGCTGCTCCTGCTGCCGCCTCACTGCCTCGAGCAGCTCGTTGATGACGTGCATCCTGTAGTCCCATCGCCGGGTATAATCAGTGCCAATAAGATAGTCCACAGATACCAAACTTCTTTCGAAATACTGCAACATAGCATGTACCGTAGTCGATGAAAACCAGTTTCGGCCGCCTTGTGTTCATAACGTTTCATACTAAGTAAGTAACGAATTTATAACGCGCGAAAAACCGGTCTAAGGGTATCAGAGGCGCGGACAGTGGACCGGCTACAAATGTCTTGCGAACACTAACAACCTATACAAAAGACAATCAAAGACATTTCTGTTTTCTGATTAGGCTGCGGCACCTAGTGACTCTCTGCTTTTAGGCGCCGGGTAAAAATCCCCTTACTCTTACTAACTAACTAACTAACATGTAAGTCTTGAGCTGAGAGCTAAAACTAGTGAAACTGTCTGCAGTGCATACAAATGAGGGAAGACTGTTCCAAACGGTGGGGGCGCAGCATGAGAACCGACGAGCAGCAATGTTTGTCGATGAAGACTGTGTTGATTGAAAATACTTGCAAATACTCAGCTGATTAGGACCATCGCAACACGGACGTACCTAGCATCATTGTAAGTTGTGTTTTGCTGCGACACATTGCAATTTTCCGCCGATGCAGCTACAGCAGAAAATTTTGGGATCAAGGATGGATGATTTGATAATTTAATTTTATATCCGATCAACTGCTGGAGCGACAGCATGCAGTTCATATTATACAGAAAAATAAGTTCAAATTGCTGTAAAATCGCCTTTAACTGGGCGTCATGCACATGATGCCGGAACAAGCACAAATCGTGCACTGATACCCAAGAAATTGCCTTCACGAACCTCTCTCTGAACACCCGCTTTTATTTCTTCCTTAAGCTACTCATTAATCTTGATCCTAATGTAAAGTTTCATTCCCGGGATTATCAGTCTAAGCTGCAAATCAGCTTCCAGTGGCATCAACGTTAGTCTAGGGACTCGTAACAGGTAGATGCGTTCCGTGCCTGTCGCGCGGAGCTACAATGCCGTTATTAACCCTTGGACGCCCACTGTTGCCATATGGGTTACAGCTATAAAGCATCCTGTGCCAGACTGAGTTATGCCGTCATTTGTAGTTTTTGACATCCGGGCAATCTGACGCTCAGTCCTGAGCGTCAGAGTGCCCGGATGTCAAAAATTACAAATGACGGCATAACTCAGTCTGGCACAGGATGCTTTATAGCTGTAACCCATATGGCAACAGTGGGCGTCAAAGAGTCAAACCCACAGAATATCGATAATGACGTCACGAGTACGAGCTAGCAAGCTGGCGTCAGAACCAACTCGCTGAACGCACGTGCGTCGTGCGCTAATTGGCGACGCGATCTCGCTACAGTGACATGACCTGCTTTAATCCATCATGTACGGCCGGTTAGCCAGCACCGCGCCGGGCTTCAAGGTAGACCGACGGCTTACCGACGAGCAGAGGGCGTCGTGGCGACATGCGTGCAGTGGAGATGACCGACTGATAGCCACGTCGTCACCAGATGCCGCCAGTATCTCGTTGTGCGCCTAGAAACACACACAGACTGTCAACGTTAAACATGCATTATTCAACAACTTCCCGCCAGTTTCAGATCCGCCGAAACACAACGATAGGCCACATTTTCATTCAGCTCAGTTCTCAGTGGTTACACATACAGATGGAAAAATATTTAAAAGAAGAAATATTCAATCTGGAGTTACCTAGTATTGATACTGTAACGTTTAACTTTCGGCATGTTTTAATGCTAGCCTAAGTGGAGATTGTGTGTTAATGATCTGGCAGTGTACTATAGATATTTGCATATGGACTTTCTCGTGTTCTGTCTGTCATCGTGTGTACATTCTGTCATCTTCCTGTCCACTATTACTACTGATATGGATCGATGTGGTCTGAAATAAATAAACTGAATTGAATGATAATTTATTAAGCTTATTAATATTTATGTTTATTTATAAATTCGTATATTATGATAGGTGTGTTGTTGCTGAAGAAGAGCATGGCTTCGATGTGACTGGAGGCCACGATGGGATGATGTTTACAGAGGGGCATACACCTATTCACACGAGGGTGAAAGGGTATTATGAGTTGCATCGTTAAAGATACTATAGACATAACTGCGAATAAAGAGGCCACGGCAGCAGCCTGTAGTGTGCCTGAATACAGACAAGCTACGTGACTGCCGACGTAACCACTCAACTCCTACCTTAGTTGTTCCTATTTCATACTTTTCCTGTCTGTCACAAAATCAAATGAACAAATACACGGCCAGGCGGCCGCTGCGACATGCAGCTCTCCCGGATAATTACAGACTAATATGATAATATCACAAAAAAACAAAGCATTTCCACTGGTGAAATGTATTCTACAATATGTGTAGAATAGGCCGATGATCATTTTGGTCTTGGTTTGACGTAAATCGATCCACTTTTGGCGAAGACATGGACAGAAAACAATTTTCACATTTTCGTTCCCAGTGAACCTTTTGGCCTCAAATTTGCCCCCTTAGTAACTCTTGTGCACCGCTATATTTCCGCTAAAATAGGTTTCTACGGCTATCCTATTTCGAGACAAGAAACCAAGCTGTCGCTAGGTATGCCGACCGTACTGCCTCACAGCACCTTTGAGGGTCACGTGACGTCATCGGTCACGTGATCATTACATGCCCCCATATGCCATTTCCGATTGGTGGTCCTTTGGAACCAAACCTCTATCTAACGGTTTCCGAGATATTCAACGTCGAATGTAACGCAGCGGTTGACCTTGATACGACCTCTAAACAAAGGTCAAGGTCATTCATTTTGTTACCAATCGATTTCTCATATGCGACTTCCTATAGGCTGTTAATAGTAAATTTTGCTCTAGGACGCACCGTTTAGCCACAATACATAACGTCACAGACGACAACAGACGGACGCAACACTGTAGCATAAAATCATAGGCACGGGACGGACGGACGGACAGATAGACTGGGTGCAACGACGCTTAATGCGCCCCCCTAGGACGAGCCGTATAATCACAGCTGACGCTGTGTCTCACCAGCGTGCTGTAGGCTCTACTGTAGGCTACTAAGCCGACGGATGTTTGATTCTTAGTGCTATTTTATAGCTGCTGTGCTCCTACATCGGCTGGTGATGGGATGCAATGCCAACTCTAACACAAGTTGTCATCAGTCAATCGCAACGAGCTAATCTCACGGCGTGTTCTGACTGTGACAATGACGACGCTGCTGATAGCTGCCGACATCTAACATGGCGGCCGCCGACAAATAACTTCAGCCTAAACAGCGTGAATAAATCATCGTCAGACGCGTCCAGCTGCTGACTGTAACACTCGCTAATTAAGATGGAACATCCCAGAACGCACCGCGGTTCTGCAGGAGCTGTAGAGTGGAAATGGAACGAGACTTGTCGACTGCGGCCGACATTTCTTCGACTGACAGACGCGGGGCGTTGCTTGCGGGCGGTTCAATAGCTCGTACGAGTCTCATGAATGCTAATTCTTCCACGTCGCCAGTCGCCGCATCTGCATAATCCCGCCGACAGTGCGGTTCCTTCCAATTAACGACGCCGACGCGCCCGACGGTCGTGTCACGGCTCGTCTCGCGCCATTGCGATTGACTCGACCCGTCGATCCAACGCCGATTGACAATAAATAAAAAATGCCGAACGCTGCGGTCGGCAGCGGTGGGTGACACCAGAACCGATGACGTCATTCAGTGACGCACCGTGCGCCAAGAATGATGACGTCACTGCCCTTCGATTCCATTCCGGAGTTCCATTTCACGTTGTGAAACCGACAACGGATGACGTTCGGGGTCTCTTGCAGCATCGGAATATACAGGCGGTGAATATGAATATTTAGTGAGCTCGCTATCAGCCCTCCTCGACGGAGTTCTGTTGATGACTCGTGACGGTTCGACTTTGTTACAACACAATTGGTGAGGTGACACTAGACATAGGACAGTGGTCACCTTCAATCCACAATAACTGCTATACACCGACGTCGGTCGCTGACAGCATGTCAAGTTTTCAACTGCAAACGGACTACACTACACCCGTGGACACGCAAACCGTTCGTGATTCATACGTAGAAAAAGTGTAGTTATTCTGGATGTAACAGAAACATTGCGTGAATGTCAGCAGTCTGCACCAGAAATTTTTTGTAAACTTTAGTATGAAAATTCCGAATTCAATGGAGCAGACTTCTCATGATTTAGTTCGTGGTAAACAAATCGTATTGTGTCGTATATCGTGCCACAAACATATCATATACAAATAGCGTTCTTTTATGCAGTACTATTTTTCTACTGCGCGAAAAAGTACACTTTTTGGAATACTAAAGTCATTAGCCGATTTAAAGACAGAAATATTAATTGATGCTTTCCTACATAATTCTTAACCAACGATTAACCAACGTATCAAATTTGAAACGGTATAGCTCAAAATTCTAAGAATCGAATACGACGATTTTGGTAACATATGGCCGAAAAGTTCAAAAGACTCTAGAATAGAGTTTACATGTTTCAGTTTTCATGTATATTTGCTATGTATATTTACAAAAGTTAAAAGCTGACATGAAAACAATCGTAATCGTTTTTTTTCTCATTGGATATCTACCTCGTTGATAATATCTGCATACATAACTACGTAACTAACGAACTTTTCGCCGACCTCTCGACATGTCGAGATTGTTTCAACATAAAATCTACATGTAAAGTGTCGACAGAGGGCGCTGAAAGATCGTGAGAATGCGCCGACGACTAGTCGCTGGCTGAATATGGAAATGAATGGTAGAGAGAGGATGCAAAAGTACAGCGACAAGATAATTCTGACATCACAGTCAGCAGCTCGCGTACAGTGCAATGCTGCTTGTTGTCCGACAGAGAAGACAGGTCCGGACGACGGTCGACCAAGCGCAAAGACGTCGCCTTGCCGTCGTCTCCAGTCGCTGATAACTGGGGCGGAAACAGTCGATAGACGGCGGGACCGACAGAGCGAGATGCGATGTGATCGGATGAGGCTTCACGAGGACGCTATTCACGCTTCAGTCTCACAATTAGTTGCATGCCTAATTCGAGGATTGCTCGGCGTCGTCGGCGTAAGATTAAACGTCCGCCAGCAAACATCGCCATCTCTTGTTCCTCTATGACGAACGAATGACTCTGACTTCTATAACACTGTCACCGGATCGGGGGCGCTGAAAATGCAGGAGTGGAAAATGCAGGAGCGATAACGGATGGAAAGCCGTAAGAAAAGAAAAGTATAAGATACCAATGACTTGAGCAGAGCATGCTAGTGTATTGTGACGAAAAGACACAAAAGCCGTCCCTGTGTAGGCTTACGTGTATAAAAGGAAGTCACTGTAGCAGCTAGGCGCACTTATTCTTGTTCGAAAAACATCTGTACGTACGTGGTATGGGCGCACAAGAAC
>Ga0056114_1000939_pt1 | contig 11991 bp, 8 predicted proteins | sample WorMetHERISLAND1_FD_77005 | JGI IMG/M metagenome (GOLD analysis project Ga0056114, IMG submission 77005) | Marine gutless worms symbiont microbial communities from Max Planck institute for Marine Microbiology, Germany - Olavius loisae HERON... ...
TAAGCCGTCATTTGTAATTTTTGACATCCGGGCACTCTGACACTCAGTCCTGAGCGTCAGAGTGCCCGGATGTCAAAAATTACAAATGACGGCTTAACCCGGTCTGGCACAGGATGCTTTATATGCATTCACATGGAAATAGTGGGCATTAAAGGGTTAAGATGACTGGCTGACAATATATTACTTGACAGTTAAACACCGTAAATAACAAGTGGGCTGTCACGAACTGATATAGACTGACGTGTGGTGTGAAAGTCAAGGTACCTCTTGGGCACATGCGTGAGCCAGGGCGGCATCCTGCAGGTAGTCCGACGCTGATTCTTTGACTATCGTTCTTATGTGTTCTTCACAGGACTGAGTCAACATCTGAAACACACCGTACTTCATACTTCACTGTCAGTGACACTCGTTAACAGTGCTGGCGTGGCTTAGCAATAACGCATTGGTCTCGATCAACGTAGTTACTCTACGTCGGGCCCGGTTAGTACTTGGATGGGTGACCATCTGTTGGCGGGTACATCATCACGGTATGTAACCAGCCAACTAGGTCGACTCAGCCTTCTACCCTCCGTGGGATGGTAAAATGAGTATCGGCTTTCGGGCTGAGTAATAATTAATGGCGATGGTGAGTGTAGTTAACTGGCAGCCTACAGGCGGGCTTATGGTTCAAGCCGATCGGCTTGGTCCAAAGGTCGGCGGCCACCTGGCGCTGTGCTGTAATCATCTGCCCGCACCATTGGATCATGTTACAGCACATTAGAAATTGTTGGCGTTATTATTATTATTGCTATTGCTATCATTAGTGTCATCGTCATCGTCTTTGGCTTCCGTAGATTCTGGATACATTTGTAAGCTCTTATGCTTGTCATTCATATAATGTAAGCTGACAATTTTGTCATTATTCAAGTCAACTCAAGTCATTACTGCAATTATTACTAGAACGTGCATTATCCTGAGCTTTGTACACTGCTGGAATAAACTGCTTTTCTGTCTGTTTAGCAACAATATGCAGTGAATTCACACGATATGCTGTAAAGCCAACCTTCATAATCTTACATTTTGAAAACATCAAGTACCATTACTTGCATACTTATTAGACACTACTGAAATGTGCTTTGTTTACACTTCATTTCCTGGAAGAAGAAAAAACCTAAAATACTGGCATACCTTTTTGACATAGTTCTTGCGCAGACACAGCAACACCGTGCCGCCGCTCTCCTCGCCTGGTTTCAGCTGACGGAACTCTGTCTCACACAGTTTGTGAATGTCCTGTTTGCAGTGAGTTTCAAGGGTCGGGTTCAGCCGCACGTCTGCAATCACATCACCAACTACGTCGCCCAGATCACTCCCACTGTGTCAACTACCTCGAGATATTTGGCTGCGTGTGGTTCAGTGTCCCATTCGACACTATTATACACACTATAATGTGTCGAACGGGACACTGAACATAGGTCATTTCAGAGACGATATTCCCAGCCAATCTCTTCACCCAGCCTTCTCAACCAATCACTTGACAGATACTAACATAACTAAACATAATTACACACACGGTAACTCTCGAAAGAATCCTGCGCCATTGTCGAATGAACGTTTTCTTCCATTCAAATACTCATAGTTTTCCTTTTCAATAATAATTAACAGCCCAATGGTCAAAATAATCATATTAAACAGTTTGTGCTCGTAAACGAATTTTAGAAAATAGGTAATGTTTATTGTAACGGTAACCGACATACCGGGGAGTTCCTTACATATAGTCTGACTACTACTAAGTATGCTAAAATTATTGCAATTGGACACTAATTGTTCGAGTTATTGTAGAACATGTAGTCACGTTTTTGAGACACAGTGTACACGATGTTTATGTTTATACAGCAATGTACAGCAATTGCTATACTAACCATAAGATTGAATATCGAAATTGCAGAAATAGAAGGCACAATAATTACATGGAAAACTGCGAAATTTACGGAGCAAAATGTAACTGTTTCACAATATAATAACTGGACTTAGCAGTAATTTTCACACACAGGTCACAATAAAAATCAAGACTGATTCATTGACTGACTGACGGCTATGGTAAGTGTCGATCAACCTTGAGCACGAAGTTCTTCACGCAATACAATCATCTTCATGCATCTGCGGTCGAAGTCTGCCTCTTCTTTGTTTCTCCGAAGACAGGAAAATATCGACTCCGGCGTTTCCATCTCATCAACACAGTATTTCTGCCGATAAAAACACACAATGGACTCATGAACTCATTCCTGCGTCTCCCTAATGTCGTATCTTGTTTCTACTAGTGATGTAAAGATATTTTTTATTAACTATGCAACAAGGAAGCTCAAAAGATAACAGCAAATATCCGACAATTTCACCTCAGCTCTCACAAATCGAAACAAATACGGCAACACTAAAAACATGTGGACCTCACTACAGGTACCAGTACATATTTGTAACTTTCTGTCAGGAATTTGTGTCACAAACCATATAATAATTAAGACCTCATTATTAGATAATCTTTCATGGTATAAGACCAACTGTTAACTGCTGCGTGAAACTGATTTTTAATTGCAAACGGATTAAATAGCAACAGGAATACAGACACGTTTGTTAATTAAAAACATAATACTGAAAAAGGTGAGCCAATAGTGAACAAATGTGGAAGACAGACAGCTAACGAACGTAACGTACTTTGATCATAGCTTTACACTTGGAGATGAGCATGAAGTCGGTGTTCGGATCAGCCGCCTGTTCCTTCTACAATTTACACGTAAGTAACAGCACTTCCGACAGTTGAACATTAAAAACACAAATGTGCAAAATACTGACACTTTTTCGGATGTTATTTTTCAAGCCACCAAAGTATGTTTCAACTCTGACGCCCACTGTCGCAATATGGGTACAGTTATAAAGCATCCTGTGCCAGAATGGGTTAATTGACGTCCGTGCACTCTGACACTCAGTCCTGTGTGTCAGAGTGCACGGATGTCAAAAATTACAGATGACGGCTTAACCCGGTCTGGCACAGGCTGCTTTATAGCTGTAACTATATGGCAACAGTGGGCATCAAAGGGTTAAATAATTCACCTGATGCATAAAGCCATGTATTTAGCAGATCCAAATCAGTCCATAGCATCAATCTTACCTCTCTCTTGAACAGCTTTGCATGACAGTCACTCGACAACGATTTCTGGTTCTCACGAAGACACTCGATCACCTGCAGTCGTCAGACTATCTCAATACATCTACTGAGTTTCACATTTGTATATTATGCATATAATACAAAGATCTGTACGTCCCAGCAAAGACTCGAAACGCACCAGAAAGCTAAAGTCTTCTTCAGTAGCGTCAAGGCCGTTCCATGGTTCAATAAGAGGGACACAGAAGAGATGCTTTCTATTGTTAATGACTGACTGCATCGAGGACAACAACGTCCATGTGTACTTCGGACAGGACTAAAGGCAAAAAAAATCACTGGTTTCTAAACAAGTCAAACCAAAGACAATTTTATTAGCATTAACATAACATAACAATGGAAATGTCAGTGAAGCAAGTGACCAATCCCTATCAGATGGGAGGGCTTGTGCTTGACATCTATGTGGTGAGCTGGTACTCAGCTAGTAACTGTAAATACTAATCGCTTTGCCAGCGAGTGATGAAGTCTATCTAAACAGATGACGCAGTGAATCAGACTATGACAAACAGTTACAACGGCACCAAACATTACTGAGTGGAAATGTAGTGTTGAAGATCACGCTTGAATGACAAACACAGTGATATGTTACTTATGCTGTAGAGGTTATCACATGGCTGTTTTCATATCAGCTAGTATATCAAGCTTGATAGTCGATATCAGCCCCCTGAGGTGGAGCCGAGGGCTGATATCAACACTCCAGCTTGATATAATGGCCAATACAAAAACAGCTGTCTTATAACCTCTTTATCATATGATAAGAGTTGCTTAAATAAATAGGCGAATAATTTGGAATATGCCGAAAGTAATTTGCTAAATGGCCCAAGTTGTAACTAGACATGTTTGTTCGGAATTTGATGCAGCATTTGTAGCCTACAGTGGACGCTCAATCAGATATGTACATGACGTGTGGAAATTGCAAGCTACGCCACATGTCAATGATCTTTCACACAGCTATATATCAGCCCGTCGTTATGCCATATCAGGCCCGTTGCTATGGTATATCGGCCCTGTGGCAAGCAACATACCAGGGCTGATGTAGGTTGCTCGTATGACAGCAGAGTTTAACGTGCACAAACAGCTGATATGTATTCAGCTTAGTCTACCACACGTCACCAGAGAATAAAAATATAAAGAAATAAACAAAACACAGGAAAGCTATTGAGCGGTGAATCAGGTCCATGTCCAGTTCAGCATGACAACAGATTGTCATTTGTATTGCATCAAAACAGAACAATGATAATACTACGAGGCAATGTACAACATTAGCTTCACAGTCGGAAGACTTTAGCACACACACATGTTCAAAGTGTCGGTAACTTACAGCTGCGTTGCCTGCTCGCACTTTATGACAATATTTCTTCACGTCCGCCTCGCATGCTTCACCAAGCTCAGGATCTAACTTGATGCTTTCACCCTGAACAGCAGCACAGACCACGAGTGACTACATGTCACCGACGTAACTCAGCATTTGACCTTCGCTGTAGCTGTCCCCACACATGACCCACAGTTGACATTGGTGAACGACCAACGTCAACTAGCAGTGTCGACAGTAGTCAGTGACATAACAATAATAATGTCGATGACAACGTTAATGTGCTGTCATCATGGTAAGGGCCAATGCAAGAGTTCACTTGGTTCATTCGATGAATGCACACTGAACACCAAGCGGCCGCCAACCCTCAGACCTCACGAACTGCCTTGGGCTGTGAGTCCGCCTGTAGGCTGCCACCATCCGCACCCACCGTCACCATTGATTATTATTACCGAGCCCAACTGCTAATGCTCATTTTACTGTCCCACAGAGGGTAGAAGGTTGAGTCGACCTAGGTGGCTGGCTACGTACCAAGATGATTTACTCGTCCACAGACGGTCACCCATCCCAGTACAAACCAGGCCCAACGTACAGGTTGGCCCACATTAAATGACGCCACTCTTTACATTTCTGCCTGTAACAAATGAATGCATCTACAAAACTACATGCATGATAACACAGAACCTTAACATACTATTCACTCGCGGTAACAAACATATTAAACTAACTGAGTACAGCGACATTCTGTGATTTTCAAGTGTACATATAGCAACAGTCGGAAGCACTGTAATTAGACGGACCCTCTGTAGAAGCTCGAACTTGAGTTGTTTGCGGCATGCCGTGGTAATACGTTGTGTCATATCCAGCATCGTGTCATTGTGAACATGTTCGCTGAGGCATCGCACCACGTCGGCCCTACAAGGCACAGCATCATGACAATTCATGCTATCATGCAAACGAGTTTACATCACCGTCATTACTCCTGGCTTGGACCAATAATAGTGTATATTGGCATATATAATAACCAACAGCCTCCACTCTGACGGCTTCAGTTAACCCTACGACGCCCACTGTTGACACATGGGTACAGCTGTAAAGCATCCTGTATCAGACCTGATTAAGCCGTCATTTGTAATTTTTGACATCTGGGCACTCTGACGCTCAGCCCTGAGCGTCAGAGTGCCCGGATGTCAAAAATTACAAATGACAGCTTAATCAGGTCTGGCACAGGATGCTGTATAGCTGTACCCATATGGCAACAGTGGGCATGAAGGGTTAATGGCAGATAATAGGACTTCAAACACATGATCTGAGGACACCCACGGTAGTCTCCTCCAATGCAGAGGCAGATAAAACTTCAAGGACTTGGCATTGTTATCAATTCATACGATTTGCCCAAATAATGTAAAAACCCTGATATTTTGCTGTCATAAAATTTTAGAACTTTCTACGCTGTAAATTGTAAACATTACTGCATAGATATAAACAAAATGCTCTGCAACAGCTGGCTTAGTGACGCGCCGATTGCAATTTCTTTCTGTAAACACTGCTAACAAGTAGTACAAACATTCGCACTCTTAATTTTTTTAAATTGTAAAATCAGTAAATAAAAGAAACACTAACAATGAGGGTTCTATAGAGTACTGAGGTGCCGTGATAAAGTTATTTCAATTATTTACACTAAAACGCGTGGCCGTGCAAGCTGGTTGTCATGGACCGTCTGGAGAACAAAGCACCAAGGTATTTATCTGGTCAACTGCTGCACTCCAGTCGCCGACGTCGCCAGTCGACATCGACGATCAGCCAACCTGCACCGGCTTGATCATTCCGCGGTATCGACGCAGCGCACTCGGTCGGCGGGCCTTCTCTGTCGGTGGTCCGACCGCCTGGAATTCACTGCCCGTCGAACTGCGTGACCCGACTGTGAGCGACAGTGTCTTCAGCGCACATTGAAGACGATACTGTTCGCGAGATACTAGTGCATCGAGCGCAATTGAGATGCTTTGCATGAAACTGCGCTATATAAATTCATTTTGACAATGAAACTGTATACAAATGATGAAGTGTAATTAATAGCCAGTGTCAGGGTGTAACTCACTTGGAGATCTTTGCGTCATGTTGGCTGCTGCCAGAGCAGTATTTCACCACATTCTTCTGACATGCCTGCTTGAACTTGTGAGAGAAATGGTAGTCCTTCAGCTGCATCTGAGTCACAACGTTTACAGTAAAATCATCAAAACAAGGCCACAGACATGCAACGGTGTGTTCCAATGTGTACTGGTCCCTCACCATTCCCGCAATGCAGAAGTGTTTCCCTGCTCCCACACAAACACCCGTGAAACTTCCCATTCTCTTAGTCATCCCTCGAGTCTTATTACCACTCCTCTCTCGTCCCTAAAGTCTTATTCCCATTCCCTCACTCATTCTCAAAATCATTTGATCATTTCATACATTTCATTTCAAATCGACAGTTTTGGTGATAGAAGACTTCAAGTTGCCTGAGTCACAGTTTAGTCTGATCAGCACATTACTAAACACTCTTAGTGGTGAAGTCCACGTAGCAACATCATCTTATCCACTGATGTCGCAGACAGCTTTGACTGACGTTCTTCAAGGGTACATCCTGCCAAGGAAAATGCACGTTCGAGGCAATTTTGCATTCCCTCAGTTTTCCGCAGATACTATTTCCCTGTCCATGGGTTCCCCATCTTCTTTACCGGAGCTGCTCCAGGTGGGAGATTCAATCAGATATATCTTATGAATAACTGCCGTGGAATCCAAGCTGGAGTAGTATTATGAAAACTCAACAAAAGCACTTCAAACACTAAACATATCAATTCAGCATAAGCCACGTGTCCCAAATACGCCCTTAGGATGTTTTCAACGGGTTTTTAACGGTCGCACTCATGCTACAGTGTTGTCTGTCGTCTGTACGGAATGTATTGTGGCTAAACAGTGCATCCTAGAGCAAAAGTTACTATTGACAGCCTATAGGAAGTCGTATATGAGAAATCGATTTGTGCCAAATGAACAAATGTGACCTCTGTTTAGAGGTCGTTTAAGGTCATGTCAAGTATTGCGTCACATTTGCCGTTGAATATCTCAAAAACTGTTACAGATAGAGGCTTGGTTTCAAATGACCACCTATAGGAATAGCATAGGGGGTATCAAATGGTCACACAATCGATGACGTCACGTGACCCCGAAAAGTCAAACTCATGACCCCAATATGGTTAGAGCACAATATCTCGAAAACAGCTGGAGATGCTATTTAGCAACAATTGCTAATTATTACAGTCAGCTATGAGGCAGTACGGTTGGCTATCCTAGTGACAGCTTGGATTCTTGTTTCAGTCAGTATACATCAAAGTGCAGCTTATTGTCACTGGCAACGAGAGCCTACGTGAATCAAGTGTGAATGAACTACTGACCAACTGGTGGTGTTCGACGCCAATTCGGCATTTATCATTCATCTGTGGATGATGTTTGTTCTGAATCAGACAGTTCATCAGGTTGTCAGCAATACCGTCACCATCGCCGCCTTCATCCTCGTCCTTGTCCTCAGCATCAGTATCTTTGTCATTGTCATCATCATCTTCTTCTTTCATAGCGTGCTATACGTCAGATTACCAGCTTTCACTCACGCACGCCTTACAAGTTTACACGCCACAGACTGCCATGGATTTAGATTCAAATGAAATGTCATACCAAAATTGGGTGAAATTTTCCTTCGGTATACTAAAAAATTCAAAGACTGTTTGCCGACAGTCAGCACTAAAACTATTCAGATTCACATTTTGGATTATACGATTACACATACAACATATAAGGCAGATTGAAAGAACGCTGCTCGACGATCGAGTCTATTTAACTAGTCAGTTTAAGTACACTGAGTGTGAAAATTGTCACAAGAAAACAAAACCCACTCTCAAGTCAAGACGAGCCCACTCAAATGTTGCATGACAAAATCAGCCACTCAGAACTCCACTCAGATAAGTGGTACTCAACTGAATGGAGATTTGAACAGCGTTCTTGCAATTCACCCATATCATTCCTTTTTCTGTGCAAGCATCCGCAGGCACAATTCACTACATTACAGCAACAAATTAAACTGGATGATTGATTGATTCACTGGGCAGGTAACATCTCTACCAAGACAGCATAGGTTATCTGGGAGACGGTTTTACACGTCAAAAGACCCAACCAACAGTAGCAAAGTACTGAAGGAACACAAATAACACAAAAATACAATAATCGCACAGAAACACAAAAAACACAGCAATCCCCTAGTCTACACTAATATGCGGTGACTAGGGGACAGCTCCCACAGAGGGCAAGGTCGCCAAGCCTGAACGGCGGTGGGACTGCCACCGCGGTACCCCCATTAAACTGAATAAACCTCACACTGGACAATAGTTTCCTCGCGGTCTCAAACCTTGCAGTGTTCTTCCCAGAACGGTGCACAAGCCTGTGCAAAGATCTCATCAATCTGTGGATCTTCATCAACCTCCTCCTCATACTCTCGCATCACCTTCTGACATCCCGGAGTCAGCTCGTCCAGTTTGTCCGCCAGACAGTCCATCTCCTGGACACAATCATCGATCAACATCACCCAGACAGTCCATCTCCTGGACACAATCATCGATCAACATCACCCAGACAGTCCATCTCCTGCACACAATCATCGATCAACATCACCCAGACAGTCCATCTCCTGGACACAATCATCAATCAACATCAGCTACAACCTTCTCCCAAAATGTCAACAATACATGTGCCAGAGTGCAAAATCTGGCACAAAGTTATCCAATTTCAAGATAATTACACAAAAAATTTCAATCTGGCATTGATGCTAACACATATGAGTGTGTTAAATTTTGCTTATAAATTCTCAGCTGTTGTTAAAAGAAAACAGAAAACCTCAGGGTCAAGGTGGGTGATGAATTTTTTGACTCACCCCGTATCAACTGAATTAAAAGTCAGCCATCTTCCACGTTAGGATTAAGCTTAGTTTTAATGAGTTCACATAGCAGATAAAAAATCCAGTTTTCCAAACTCCAAAAACTCCAAACAACAGCTGACTACTCTGCTTAACTGACAAAAATGTTTATGAAGCTGTTATTGAAGTCATAAGGCAAACAAGTAAACAATAGTTATAACAAGTCAGCAAGAGGTCGCAGCTATTTCAAACACACACTTTACAGACCTTAAGTTTCATTTCTTGCCATTGAAATACCCAAGTGCCTACACTTAATGAAGGTAAAAAAGTCATAGCCAGAATGCACACACACCGAGGCACACAGACTGACAGACACATTGATGCAGATAACATGCAATAAGTTAAAAACAACAAACAGATTTCGTGGAAAAAGACCTTTAATGAATAAAAACAAAAATAACTGGACTTACGCAATAATCTGATATCCTATTTTAAACTCTATGGACTGTGTATCATTATACGTGTATTTATCAGTCATTACAACTGCATTTGAAATGTTTTATTTTCCTTTATTTTTAATTTCATTTCTGTCTCTGCTCCTTACGGCATTGATAATAAACAGATAAATCAATCCAAAAAAAACAAATTGGAAAATAAATTACGACAAAAAGCCAAATAAACGGAGAAAATAAACGGCAATACCTCAGACTTGGCAGTCTTCTCCGAGCAGAGCTTTGAGAGATCGTGAATGCACTCGGCTTCAATCTGCGGTTCAAGGTGGACGCTGAGGGCGCGTTCATGCATCACTCTCCGCACCTCTACGGTACACTGTCTCGACACGGCCTACAATAACAACGCATTACAGACACAGATGGCTTTTTGTTTAACAGGCATTACCCTGCACTCACACAACCTATAAATACAGTCAAGACTAGTTTTTCAAAATCCAAAATGCGCCCCATGTAAACACTAGGGGTGACCTCATCTGAATTTTGTACTGCCGATTAGTCTCTGAAAACCAGAACGTTGAGGCTGGCAGGTGATAAATAATTTTGACGATAAGCTGAGCCATTTCAATACAATACCGGATCATGACGGACATCTTTCAACAGCAAGTACTGCATTTATAGCACTGCGTGGGTAAATGCTGTATTTCAAATCATGATGCAGTCTGACACTTGAGGACTCTGACGCTGTAGTGTACGTTGAGTGAATGTCACGTCACCTGTTGCATATCGACCTGATCCTTGCCAGTGTCGTCATCATTGACAGTGACGTGACTGATGCTACGATACAGACACGCCAGGACGAGGTAGGCGAGGGGTGGCGCCAAAGCCTCGGCTGTCTGCTGCTGGCTATGCCAGTGCTTGGGGGCGTGACAGTAGGTTGCCGCGTCACGGTGACACAGCTTGTACAGACGATTGTCTAACCTGCATCAGCAACATTATCAGCATCCCCATCAGTGACATGCTATGAACAAAAACATAAAGACAACACAAACAGGTGATAAAGACGGATTGGTGGTGTGGCTTAGCAGTAACGCATTAGTCTCAATCCAGTTACTCTATGTGAGGTCCAGTTGATTGATTGATTGAGCAAGGTTTAATGTCTCCACCAACTCTGTGAGACAGTTTTACAGGTCAAAAGACCGAAACAACAGTATCAAAGTACAGAAGGAACACAAAGAGTACACAAATAACACAAAAATACAATAAGCACGACACAGATACAAAACACAGCAAATCTCTAGTCTACACTAATATGGGGTGACTAGGGGATGGCTCCCACAGAGGGCAGGGATGCCAAGCCTAAATGGCGGTGGGACTGCCACCGCGGTACCCCCATGTCAGGCACGGTTAGTACTTGGATGGGTGACCGTCTGCAAGCGAGTATACCATCTCTGAGTAATAATAAATGGTGATGGTGAGTGTGGTTTACTGGCAGCATCAAAAGCACGATCAACCGTCCCTCCCAGCCTCAACCGCCCTAGTAAACATATCATCAACATATATCTACAACATTCATTACAGCACACAGTCGCTGAACGGAGATAAGCAAATAAAACAGTAGCGTCCGATAATAATAACAAAGGCGAAAATAAACACAACTGAACTACATACAAACATGTCTAGTGAACATCTCCAAAATATATTTAAGTAAAATGCATAATAATATTCGTAAACGTACTTGAAGTCACGGGAGATGAAATAGAAGACTTCCATCAGAGAGTTCTTGCAGTCGTCAGTCATCTCTGGTTTATCAACGGAGCTCATCAGACAATTGATCACTCTACCACCGCAACACAACATGACGGCGCTAAACTCCATCAATAAAACAATCCTCTACAACTGTAAATCACAGGGTTCCCACTCTTTCACTAAAAAAAAATCCAGGACTTTTCCAGGACTTTCCAGGACCACTGCAAGAAATTTTCCAGGACCTTTTCGGAGCCCATGAATGCTTAAATATAAAGAAAAGACACCTTTTACTCACAACATTCGGAGTATAGTCCATTGCAGAAACTGTAGCATGAAGCAAAATGTGGAA
>Ga0056114_1000940_pt1 | contig 11988 bp, 7 predicted proteins | sample WorMetHERISLAND1_FD_77005 | JGI IMG/M metagenome (GOLD analysis project Ga0056114, IMG submission 77005) | Marine gutless worms symbiont microbial communities from Max Planck institute for Marine Microbiology, Germany - Olavius loisae HERON... ...
CATTGGTGATGAGTTAATATCCGATAAATCGATATTCGGATTCCATAAATTCTGTTAAAAATCGCGCTAATATTTAGCACATTTGCAGTGATTTGTTTTTGTTCGGGTACCCGGGTAGCGGCGTGTAGTAAAAAATTACCCGGGTAATTTATTACCTGGGTACCCGTCGGGTACCCGGGTACCCGCGGCAGCCCTAGTTGGCATCTAGCGAAGGCCAGAGAATATTTATTAACATCCGTGGCCAGTACGGTATCCAGAAGAATATATATATAAGCTTACATCCGTGGATGTAACACGCCGTATCAAGCAATGTTCAGGATGGATGTTTAAGGTGTGTGCCTTTTTGGAGCTATTGTGACTCTGACTCCACACTCCATAGTCAATTGGGGCTCCTCAGCTTTTAAGAAAAAACGCAAATTCAGTCGACTGTGTCCTTGAGACAGAATATTATTTATTTGGCGATAAAATCAATTTTTCGGAATGCCTTTATACAACGCAGATTTGAATTTTAAAATCTCATCGAATGCTCGACTCGAATATGCCGACTAAGCCGATACTGTGTGTGGGTTTCGTTGCCAAGGCCACGCGTGCTGCGGGCGTCGAGTTAGATGCCTTTAATTGAGCGGATCTGCCATAGACTGTTCTGTTGTTGGCGTCATTATTGCTGTATTGTGTTGCAGTAGTCCTGCTGGACACGGCCACGTCGGAGTCACTCAACTGGGTCACGTACTCCAGCGGCGACGAAGATGTCGTCGGCAGACGAGGGGTAAAAGACTTCACTGCTTCTGCACTTTCTTCTCATAAAATACCGTTGTATTTGCACTTTTCTGTTAAGCCTCGTTGGATATTTTTACAACGCAATAATTCATCACGTGTAAAGCGTTGTCGTGCACTGTCGATAGTATATGTCGTCGGTCTTGAAAATTTTAAAGTTAAAAGTGAAACTAGATCTGCATTGACACATTGCTAACCCGCGCCAGTTGTTGCACGCACACAGTGACAGCTAGAGGGACGGAACGACACAGGTTCTGTTAAGCACTATACCTGTGACTGTACCTGCAGAGGCGTGTAACCCGAGTCAGCACTCGGTGTTGTTGTACGACGAAGCGTGCTGCCTGCAGCATGTTAGCGATGTGATCTGCTGGTTGAAGTCACATCTGCAGACATTGTTTCCAATCATCATCATCATCAGACGCGCTGCGCTCTGTTTGGAACAGTGCGATGCCATTTGGTGTGGATGCCGCTAATGAATGAACCGAGAACAGCCTTTGATCACCCAACATTTAGACTTCCGCCACTGTCTGTTGCTTGTTCGCACGTTTCCCTGCTTTGCCCGGAGAGGACAGTTGTAGGGGCGTGGAGTGGCTGGAGTACAGTAGTCGGTGTCGGAATCAAATAAGAGTGAAATTTGTTCACGTTTTGCTGGTCGTATATAGTTGCAATACGAAGCAGAATGTTACAGCAGAGCTAGCTAGCAAATATAGTTCAATGTTAGGGGAAGGTTCCTAAAGGGGTGGTCAAATCCACCCCATTGTAAACCCGAGGGGCACTCCCTACTCTTTTCCACACCCGCAATTTCCACGCTACAGGTACCATATTTCACAGCATGTTACTGTAGTGGCCAAGTTTTGCCGTTTATCTTTTGTTTAAATAAATCACTAAATAAACAGGTGCAAGCGAAGAATTTTAGTGATTGATACTGCACCTATCCAAGGGGCTTTGCCCAGAGCCCAAACATTTTTGCATGCGTAATATCTATGCTCAAACTGTTCGATAGATTTGGTAGGATGACTACAAATAGCCGATACATGTAAATTCTGCGGGTCGGTATCACCCATCCATCCCTGTCCAAGTTGGCGTATTTAATGGCTAGTTGGAGGGGATATGCCCTCTACTGAGGGCATTTCTAGTTTATACTTATTTCATGTCACATTCTGTAATTTGCACTTGAACGTCGTCAAATAATTTGCAACTAACACGTCACACGTGACAGAAGAATCCTTTAAAGGCCTGCATATAAATTTATGGAAAAATTGTAAATAATGCACTACATTGGAGTTATGTTTTGTCGTTCTAGTGTCCAGGTTCTACACCATTCACTGTGTTAATTTGATTACTGTTTCGTCAGAGGTCATTTTACGATTCTGTCTCTGTTACTTTGTCACATGAACTATTCAAAGTCGTTTCGCCTTCTACATTACCGACAGTGTGAAGTAATCGGTCTTACTATCGCTGTTTCATTCTTGACACCAGTGCGCTCATGACAGTTTTAGGGCACGTCGCAGTCAAAAGTCCACAGTGTGTAGGGCGACTGCCAGTTTGTCGATTCCAACACAGTTTGAGTGGTTATGTTCCCAAAGTAGATGTTGTTTGATTTAAAATTTCAGTTTTTATTGTTTTTTTTGTAATAATAATTTTGGTGGCATATACGACGGACTTTTGCCATTGCCTAGCGTTACGTAATTGGTTTGGTCAGTTGTGGAAACTGCAGGTCGCCCGCCAGGTCAGCAGCCCGTGCCAGGTCTGATGGGCTACGGATCAGGGCTTCATCTCTGTGCTCTCTTTTTCATCTGTTTGTTGCACCCACGCATGTATACTGTGTTAGACATTTCTCGCCAGGATGTTCACAGGAGGATTCAGAGGCAGGCATATCCGGCAGTTGCCCCTTCTTTTTTTCGGAATCCCAAACTGTATACTGTTCAAAAGGACAAATTTCCACAAATTAAGGGTACAAAAAGAACCGAAATCCTTGCAACCAGATGCCTTTTCTGGGCTCAAAATATGCCAAAATTGCTTTTACGGCTGGGGCTCCGCCCCGACCGGGGTCGCTTCCAGTGCGCCGCCAGACTCCCGAGTTGGATTTAAGGGGACGAGAGGGGAGGAATGGAAGGGGAAGGAAGAGAGGAGGAGAAGATGGATGCAGAGGAAGGGATGGAAAGCTGCATTCCTTCTTTCTCAGATTCCTGGATCCGCCCATGGGTGTGGCTTTAAAAATATAGAAACATTGGACAGTTATACCTGCTAATCAACTGAGTACAATCGCGCGAAAAATCTTCAAGCATTTTCTTAAGCCACACTAAGTGACACTATGTATAATAGCTTAGGGACGGGCATTTTGTGTTGAATAAACTGGGAAGAGATTCGCGGGAATTTTTTTTCAGGCGATTGTAACAGTTAAGCGGAAAGAAGTTTCTTGTGGTCATAGCACTCAGGCTTATCATCAACAACTGGGTTTGCTTATTGCTGCCTTTTCTGGTAGCCCGTATGCTGCTATTTTTGTGACGGATCAATTTTTTCTCTCTGTGTACTGTTATTATTGGGAAACACGTGCGATAATGATTTTGCTGCACTGTGCATCTCATTGTGTTCGATTAACAGTTTGCACGCGATGACCAGCATTTTTGCGCATTTGTACCGTGTGACGCCATTTGGGCGAGACGTTGTGTTATCATGCTGTTCTTTCATGGCGGAATTCTGAATGCGTGGTATACCGTCCTTTTTGTCACATTTTTCTTACTTTATAGTAAAATTATTTCAAGCGTAGGAATTCATTAAAGTTCACATATACGATCACATGGCTATTCTGTGACGTACATATTTTCTTACTAATAAAAACGTAGCTAAAACAAGCGATATTGTATAAAACAGCTCAACATATCAGTGAACAATTTCACCGCCATAACAGCCTTGTTCATGATACCAAGCATTCGGATAGATTTAGCGTCAGCGGCAGCGTCAAAAAGGAACTTAATGTGTTAGAATATTATGCAAAAAATGTGGCATCAACAAGGCGGCACATACTACGGCCGTCAAGCTATACATGCATTTAACCATTTGACACCCACGTTGCCAGTACAGTTATAAAGCATCCTGTGTCAGACCGAGTTAAGTCGTCATTTGCAATTTTTGACATCCGGGCACTCTGACGCTCAGCCCTGAGCCTCAGAATGTCCGGATATCAAAAATTACAAATAACGGCTTAAGCCGGTCTGGCACAGGATGCTTTATAGCTGTACCTGTATGGCAACAGTGGGCGTCAAAGGTTTTACAATAAAGGCCGCAACCCACACAAGCGAACTAGTTTCCAACTAGTTTGCTTGTGTGGGTTGCGGCCTTAACGGCACGGTTAATGATCTTCTAGTTGTAGCAATGTGGCGCAGAATCACATCTTACTATACTATGCACAGTCTTGGTTGTAAATCATTATGTTGCGACCGATTTCCTAGCACGTCTTTTGTGGTCGGTGATTTACGGTTTTGAACTGAGGGATGCTGCCGATCAGTTTCTCGGCCGGACTAATATGCTGATCGTAGAGTACACAGTTTGTGGCCGGTATTTCGTCGAATGAGGCGCCACAGCTGGCGCTCGTTATACGATCCGGCATTGTGTTGCACGCCGACGATGGATGCGGTAATAAGACTTTGATGGCTACTGCTGCTGCTGCTGTTGATGCATCTGTCCTGCTCCACTGTTTTCGTCACTTCCCGGCGCTTCTCGGCGCCAGCAGTTCGGCGCCGTATGAAATGGAAATCTGCAAGCGTTCTGTCGCTCATTTGGCAGAAACGCCAAGACGCTGATTGACAATCTGCATTAACTAGTCTAGGTCGCCGAAAGACGTATATAGGAACTATATATACTGAACTGTCCTGGCGTTTGCAGCGTATTTCAGTATACTACGTCGGTCGTAGCCTATATATTCAGTTACAGTCGACCGACCGCTGAGCATTCCGCGAAATACTGCCAGCATGACGATGATACATCGAGTACTGTGGAGTGTGGCGGCATCTTTGCTCTCCTATCGTCTCCTTTCACTCCTCGCTTCGTTGTAAATTACACTGCACGCATTGATTGATCGATTCCCGTCTTATGTTCGTACTGCTCGAGCCCCGATAAGTAATATACAGTACTGCGATAATCGTCGGCGGCGTTATCGAGTTGCGTGACTTCGTGGTTAATGTCTACAGCAAAACCACCCGGAATGTGAGTCATCGTAAAAAGCTGTCGTCTTTCATCAATTTGTATATTCTTATCTCGACGTGTCGAGCTGTTGCATTTTTGGTTTAACTCTAATATAATTTAATATTATCTTTCGCCTTGCAGCCAAGGGAAGCCGACAGGTATTTTTTAGATTTTCAGTATACGGTGGCGACACCAAAATGCTTGCCGGCGAGTTTTTTGTCTGCTCACGTGTTGATAACTTGATATGGTAAAAACTGCATACGTTGCCGCATTTTAGCAATTTCAACATTAAAAACACACTTTCATCTTACAGTGAATGTTATGCCTGTAAAATGCAACATTTCATCATTTAGAAAAGCTGTGAATAGAAAACCTCTACATTTGCATTTTTAAACTTTTTGACACCGCTCACTTTGTCATTCACCTATTCTATAGCAGTATGGCACGCTGCACAGGACATATATGTCGCCCAATGTTCATGGGGCTTTGCTTGGCGTGGAAACCCTCAAGTTTTGAACAAAAATTACTTTAAAATTTATTTTTCAGTTTCCGATGGAGAAAACTTCACACTAAATTGCATTTTAAAGCCCGTTTTCGAAAATTGAGGAATATATGAATTTTCTTCAACTGACCGTCTCTGTTTTCGAAGTCGTTTGCCAGATGGCAGCACTACGGGTGAAGCTGGCCAAACCATGACCATGTGATGTCGAGCTACGCCTTAAATGCCGCTTATATGCACTTTCCAGTTTCCAGTTATCAACTTTATTTCAGCGGCTGTCAAAGATATGGAATTGTGTGAGTGTCTGCGTTTTACAGCTCATTTTCGCTACTTCCAGTGTTTTTTCCACGCTGAGGCACTCGAATGTTGTTCGGAAATAAAGTCGGTAGGCCTAGACCTAGCTGAATTATGATGGCAAAAATTCGATCTTGATGATATCTGCTTGTCGTTAAGATGCCGAAACCTCGTGATTTTCCTACAGATGAGCGAGTGTGCGTTGGAAGTCCAAGGAGGACCCCTAGGTGAGCAGATACTGATGGTCGTTATGTGGATGCTGTGAGGTCGTGAACTCGTCTGGACTGTCAGTAGTCTATCTTTGATATCAGGCGCGGCTGGAGTGGACTGGTGCTGGCGATAGGCGTTCTGAGGCTTCACGTCTGGCAGTGGTTGCATGTTGACCTATCCTGGGTCAGCAGATCAACGACAGTTTACCGATGTACGGTTCGTTACCAATGCTGGCCTTTCATGTCCGCTGGGCGGCACTCGCTCGCGTCCCGTGCCAAACGTGTCGGTTCTCTCCTCCTCTCAGACTGTTTTTAAAAGCGCCTCCCATCTCGCGATGGCATGTGTCTGTCGAGTATATCATCAAAGCGCAACGCTCATAACCAAAGTATCTTCGACTGCGTTGGGCGTCATAATGTTGTCACTCCGTCGAGTTTGATAATAACACTCACAAGTCATACAGCGAACGCAGACATTGGACTCGTTTAGATTTTTAACTCGCGGCATTTTAGGCGCGTGTGGAATTCTGTTTGTCTGTTTGTATGTCCGAGTATTTTTATCGTGTCTTAACTCGAAACTCATCATCAATTAAACAGTTTTACTCCCTAGTAAGTAGTAAGTAATTTATTGGAAGTGTGAAACGCATATTCAGAAGTATAAATGAATGAACGTGCAAATTAGCCACAAAGCAATGACCTTCTAGAACAGTGTCGTTTTAACATAACATAAGTAACATAACATATCATATCACCATCACCAGTCTCGAGATTTGCATCACTGAAGTCGCATACGTTAAATGAGCTCATTAAAAGCCGCAACCCACTAGGAGAACTAGTTGGAAACTAGTTTCTAACTAGTTCGCCTAGTGGGTTGCGGCCTTAAGCGAACGTATCGCACGAGATCTGTTATGAGTAGGCCCCTATTGGTGATGTAGTCCGGGAGAGAAAAAAAGAATGACCACGATCTCTAAGGTTATCCCCAGTGGTCGGGCAGGTAGCAGTGCAGTAGAGCCGTACACATGCACAGACTATTTTTTCCTTAAAATTGCAAATGTACGGTAGGCCTACAGGCCTACTTGTACCGCAGCACGTTCAGAGTCAGGTCTGAGTTGTTAAGGCGCCACACATTTAACGAGATGAAGTCTCCAGAGTGTCTTATTCCAGATTAAGAAGAAGTTTTTATTTTAGCATTAGTACGTATTTGTGGGAGTCTTATGGTGATGAAATAACGCGTTTACCAAACATCACATGGATTGTATTTTAAGAGACGGTGTACGTCTGTAGATTGCGGTGCGGTTGTATTGAATTAGTGCGTGCATCTGTGCACTGAGAGGGCGTGTCAATGAGCTTTTAATGACCACATCACCACAACCATTAAGACATTGCATTGGTGACGAGGCGTGCATTGTGCTCGCCGTGCTGACACCACTGGAAGCTGTCATCAGATCTCACGTGTAGGACGGCGAACTGCGACTGCGTCAGGCTGACATCAGCACCCATATAGATGTCTACGTTCACATTAACACATTGCCAGCTAAGACGGTCCTTGTGGACTGCCGGATAATTCTGTAGTTTTGGGCCCTGTGAATCGGATATTTGCTTCGTATCGAATCTCTAATCGAATCGACTGTACCGTTTTACGTTTTCATTGATTGATGGTTCCAATTTCCCTTCGACTAATTGAGTTTGGAGTTTAGTTCCTTAACTGGCTAATTTAGCGCAGTATATTGTAATACGTTGTGAGAGTTGCGTGTTGCGTTTGTAATGTAGATATAGGCCTATAGCGATTGAAAATCTGCACCAATAAAAATTGAAAAACAAGAAGTCAACTTTGCCTTTCTTATACTCACATTGACAACGCTATACTGCGACTTTAAGCACCGTTTAGTGGTATGACTGTGACGGGCGCCAGGAGATGCGGCCGATCAGAAAAAATGATATTAATTTTCGGTGGTGGCTGATAAGACCGTGAAATCCACCGAGTGACCGATCACCTGTACTGATCACCTGATGTTTCTGATCGGGGTCCGTCCATCAGCGGTCAAACGAGCCCTTCACCATCGCTGCGTGTCAGCAGTCTGACAACTCTGTCCGGGTCTCCTCGCACAACCTCCAATTAACCCAGAGTTAACCTCTCTACTTGACACGTCGGCCGCCCGTCGTGGGCCGTGCCGTAGTGTAGCGCGTTGCTCGCTGCGTCATGCTAGGTCTGCGACCGCTTCTGTCAAAACACTGCATCGTGCGCCCTGCACTGCAGGATGGTGATTTCATACGAACTGATACTATGACTACTGCAACTCACTTATCGTCTACTGTATGAAAATTTCACGCATTTAACACGCAGCTGGCGAACGTGCAGCTGCTGGCTTTGTTAACAACGGACATAACTGTTTATCGTAAAATCCGACAGCAACAACTAATTTAATAGAACATCGTCGTTAAATGAACTTTCTTGCAAGTCTAATGCATACATGGAATGCCAGTTCATCGCGGTATGTCGCGCTCCTTGCCGACCTGTTGTCGTGATAATTAATCCCGATATTGTATGCTTCGGTCAGTAAGTAATCAGCAGTAAATAGTGGGTCGAGCGTTTCAATAGAGCAGTTGGTGGCTGGACTGTGGTCACTCGTCAGTCAGACCGCAGCGGTCAGTGAAGATAGCTGCGGGCGGCAAGACACTACACAGAGATAGACCCTGCACCACCGAGCTCGTGTGGTTCCAGTCGGTATGTAGACAGCCCGAGGCTATCTTCAGTTGGAAAATGCGATTATTGTCGCTGCCGTTGTGAACTTTCATTCATGACCCCTCCCCACTTGTAGGCTTGAACATGGTGGGCCGCGCGCAGTGGATGCTGGTATATCAGGATATTAGTGAATTAGCCTATGTTATAGTGCGTGCGATAGCGTGGAATAAGCAAGTTTGAAGTACTGATAACTTAATATTTAGTAACGGGCCTCTTGTGATCATTGGCAGCGATAGGAACCTAGAAGGAGTAGTCGGAGTCCCTGCCGGGTTATAGGACCAGAACTCGGATAAGGCTCTTGACTTTCGGTAAATATCAAAATTGTACATATTCTAATGAGGAATATGACATATGTGTAATGCGTAAAATTGTGTATATAGTCAGTGCAGTTCAATGATGCGTTATGGAGGACAATGTCATTGTCAGTCTATGGCGTTACTCTCACTTCGACTTGATGAATGCACTGTTACCTGTTACAACATTACACAGTGATAAGCTTTAGAAGTGTAAATCATGTCAAGAGACAGCAATGCGTGACGTGATGGTGAAATTGTACGGAAGACCGCATGTCGTATTGGCTAGCTGTTGGCACTGGCTCATGCCGTGTTCCATGCCAGTGCCGTTTGCCCATATGTAGACTTTCAAGACAAGTGAATGGTGATAACGTGAATTTCAGACCAGACTGACAGCTGCTGTTTGAATGAAAAGACAGAACAATGCGTAGCAAACACAGTGTAGAGCGAGGAGTATTCTCGTCAGGTCCAGCGGACCTGTATATATTGACGAGTAGGTCGACTCTATCATGCATGCAGTGCACGACTGACTGACGCCGACATGCGTGCACGTTGATTTTTCATTACGACATCAACACGCCCGGAAGACGACGTTGATTAGTTTCTCGAGTTACAGAGAATCTTGTTCACAGGAAGCCTCTGTCTGTCCGTCTGTTTGTCCGTCGACGCGTGGATGATAATTAACGCTTTCGTTCGGTCGCTGTGTCACTGACGAATGATGGTTGTTCGCCGCGGCAGCGATGCGTGCCACTGGCTGTCTGACTGTTAAGTCACCGCCGTAATTAAACAACGTGACTTGAGTGTGTGATGTGATGATTGGCCAGTCACTTTTGATAACTTCGTCGTCACCAGAAACGTCTGAAATCTTTCGTCCCAGCTCAGCCAAAAACTAGTATGCCCAGTGTTCATTGGACTTTATATTTATAACTATGACTATTTTGCTCTCAGCACAAAGCCACAGGCTTAGAAATTATCAAAAGGTGTAAATGACTAACGACTGACTAATCTTGCGGGAAAACGCCTAAAGCCCGTCGCACATCGTGAAATAAAAGTGAAATAAAACAATTTTATTTCGGTTTTATTTCACGATGTGGGACGGGCTTAAGAATGAGATCGCATTTCGCCTCTGCAGAGTCACTGACAGCCTCTGAAACAGGAAGGTGGTTTCTCTTCTGTGCTCTGTGATGACAGTGGTGCGTCTCCCAATTTCTTGCACCAGTTCAGCTACTATTGTCATTATTGTCATTTTGATGATTAAAACAGCTCAAGCTGCGGCTACATTATCAACGAGTATTCAGATATATATAACAACTGTTTGTTAGATTAGCCACACAGAGGTTGTTGGATTAAGAAGAGGAATGTGAAATCGAATACATTTCGTTAACGTTAAGTCCAAGCCGCAGATAACTGAAAGTCTGTACTCCGTCAAGTTGTATGTCGCCTGCGGGCATACGTACAGTTGACCTGGGTGCACTTGAATGGTAGTTAGTTTAGTTCTGTGTGGTCGCTTGATGCTGGATACATTACGTGTGGACATTGGAGGCGATGGCGTTGATCGGAGCCGCCGGCGCGATGGACCATGAACGTATCGACAGATAATGTGCGCCGATAAGCAGCAGCTGGCGTGCTTACAGCTGTCCACAATCCGTCACGCCGACCAGCCCCACTCCGCTCCGCAGAACCGCCGAACACAGTCTTCGCCGTGCGGGCCCCATGGCAGTTGCTCCGGATGTATGCAATGCCTGCGGCGACCTGTCTTCTCGTACTCTCGTTATAATAACAGAATACACGCATCACGTCGGTATTTTTTGTCGTTTTTCGCCATTGTGTTGTGTATATACACGGGTGCACGTAAAAACACTTCAGCAGCGTGTTATAACTGCTCGGTAGCATGTCGTCACGCCGATGATCATGACGTGTAGTGGGACGTTATGGCAACTTTGTTTGATTCCTGGTTTGAAACGACGTGGTACTTAGAGGAACAAGTGTATCACCCCGTTGGGTCGAGACGTTAAGCCATCGTCGCTAGCGATTGATTGTAGCAGCTGTAACGTTTCGGTGCAAATCCGTCCGCCATATTGAATTTTCGGAATTCGAAATTTTAGACGTTCGACAGTATTTATGGTCGAATTTGCGTCTTTGTACAAAATTCCGTGCAATACTGACAAACCGTTGAGAGTTATAGCAAAAAAATGTATTTTCCAATATGACATCCGTCCGCCGTATCGGATGTTATGATAGGCCTATAAGTTTCGTTATAATCCCAGTCCGCTACAGCTGACAAATTTTATCAAAATCGGATTATAATTTCACTGAAATACGGCGATATAACGATCTTCAAGACGGCGGTTTTCCGCCATTTTGACTTTTAAAAGTTAGAAATTTGTGGCACCTGACCGTGGTTATTGCAGGATTTGCGTCATAATACAACATTTTGCGAAAGTCTTACAACGCGCTGCCGAGTTATGGCCAAAAACGACGTTTTACAATATGGCGTCTTGAATTTAAAAGTTTTGAGTTTTGTCGCATGTTTATCGTTATTGCCCTAATTAGCTTCAACGAGTGTACTCGTATTAGCGGTGGTCCGCCATGTTGGATTTCTAGTGAGTGACGTCGTAATACTGCATGACGTAATCAATTTTCTTGGTCCTAATTTTCACGTTGATTAGTTTTGTTGTTTTCTTACAAGTCTCACAGATTGGTGACAGACAGACAGACGGACGTTGTCATTGCTTAAAGCTGTCTTCCCACTGCGTGTGGCGGGCTTAACACCGGACGTTGATGGCGCGCAAATGCTGCGGGTGAAAGCGCCACTTGTTGTTCGCTTCTTCTGCTGGTTTCAGACTTCAAAGTCACTGACCTAAAGTTGCAAAGTCTTCATGCTGTCATTGGCCCCGTAGCGTTTTCTGTGCACGATGAAGAAACAGTTGGGTGGGGTGGTCGACGTTGTTAACCCTTTAAAGCCTACTGTTGCCATATGGGTACAGCTATAAA
>Ga0056114_1000941_pt1 | contig 11985 bp, 6 predicted proteins | sample WorMetHERISLAND1_FD_77005 | JGI IMG/M metagenome (GOLD analysis project Ga0056114, IMG submission 77005) | Marine gutless worms symbiont microbial communities from Max Planck institute for Marine Microbiology, Germany - Olavius loisae HERON... ...
CCAACGTTACAGACAGACAGACAGACAGACAGACAGACAGACAGACAGACAGACGGACGGACAGACAGACGACATGCGATCGCAATACCGCGCTTTGCACTAAAGTGCATCGCGCGGTAAAAATTGAAAATCACAACTTAAATGCAAATTAGCTTGTTATTTTCAGTGCTTGTAGCTGCTAATCTATGCATCCATAATGGCGTATACTGCCAACAAAGTAATAAACTGCAGTTACGGTGCAATCATTACCAAACTGCCTGTAAACTTTTATTTTAGTCTAATTTTAATCTGAGGCCGACAACATCAGCTGGTATAATCCAACCCGTGAACGGTGGCTGTGCGTCAAGTCAAGGCTAAACATTTTATTCTGTTGTTTCTTAGAGTTATACTGAAAATTACATGTGTCAATGACTGCAGCCTGCCGTAGCGCTGGACAGCAAATTAAAGCACGTTGTTAGTGGCAAGCTAACCGCCACTTCTCAGACAACTCGAACTGACTGTATCTTATGGCGCGCAATAATAACAGTATTCTGCGACGTCAGCTATATATATCTGAGTTGGAGAAACAGGGCCTTCGCATTCCGTTGACGGATCGAACTCGATCCTGCTGTTACGATACGATACGGTACAGAGAGTTTAAGGCAAACTGACAAGCTTATCTGTGATCAGCTCAGTCTAGCACACGTACAGCCTAATCAAAAAGAAAAAGAAAAAAGACTCTAAAACAAACAAACTCTAGTGTACAGTAAATTACTGCGAAAAAAACATCGGAAAAGTCTCGACCCTCACTGCTACGCTGTGCTGTGTCGTTATCTGTGAGAATGTGAGAACTGGAGGTTGTGATATTGAGCATTGGAAGCGTTCTCAAACTTGAACGAAAGATCTACTTGTATACTTTTCTCGGTTGCCGTCAAACAGTCGGCAAAAACGATCTATCACATACGTATCGTGTTCGCGTTCGTTTTGGAACACACTATCTGGGTCAGGTTATCTGGGTCAGGTCATGTCCCACACATTACAGACTTCAGTTGCATTGACTTTAGTCACCCATGTTCGCGATGCCAATTTGTTTCTAAGTTTCTGTGTTTCTGTGTTAAATTAGCAAAAGTGAACTGACCCAGACTGTTTTGACTGAGAAGAAAACATGATAACATGATGAAAGTTATTTGGAGTGTTTGTACACACCGAGAATAACACAACAGCAGGGACTCGGATCGATTGGAAAATTTCGAATACATTTCAGAATACGCCTATTGTGGAGGTGGTAGGGGAGGGTAGCTATAGTCTTCTAAGGTTTTTACTTAGTGGCGGTGGCAAAGTGATTAGGCGTAGTTCAGTGAATGGACCTGACATGTTTATACCAGCGGCTAAAAACCACTGAGCAACAACATGCAGTGTATATATGTTATGTAACATTAGATTAAATTCTGCAGATGCGGAACAGTTCGGCATCATGCAGAAATTGAGCCTATAGCAACTGCTAAAACTATGGGTTAAAGCCAACCGATGACTTCACGATGCATCGCTATACGCCCAGAATGTGATGTTTTCGATAATGGTTGCAATTTTGTTTGTCACGCGACGCGCGAGGGTTGCTGATGACAGGTGTTGATGATGATGTCAAAATGGTGCGTCGTGACTCGTCAATGTCAATATGCTGTAATGCGCCGCCCACTATATATATACAATAGACTAACTCTCGTACTACTGTATTGCTGCAGGAAAAATCGATTTTCACCTACTCGACATGACTTCACATTCGCAGTGAAACCTGGATAGAATCAGGATTGAAAACTATGACACTAACAATACTAATACCAAAGACAATATTTACGGTGCTGTCATCACTGCTAGGCCATTGCGAGAGTCTCAGTTCATTCGATGAATGCAGAGTTAGCGCCAAGCGATATCCAACCCTCAGATCAAACCGAGGAGTCCTATATAATAGCAACTATAGGAATCCTTGACCAAACAGACCAACTTGGGATAGGCTGCTGTCATCTTCACCCACCGTCGCCATTTATTAGTAGTAGGCTTACTCAGCCGGAAGGCTGATACTTATTTTACAATCCCACGGAGGGTAGAAGGCTGAGTCGACATAGGTTGCTGGCTACAGTAGCAAGATGATTTAATGATTTACCCGCCTGCAGGCAGTCAGTAGCCCATCCCAGTACTAACCGGGCCTGACGTAGAGTAACTACGTTAACTGAGATCAACGCATTGCCTATAAGCCACGCCACCACACTGATCAATACGAGTCATCGCCGTTAACTGTCGTCTTGCCGATCTGTCAGTGCATGGGTGAAATGTCCACGTGAATATTTTTCACGCCTGTAAGATATGTCCCACAGGGTACGTTTTCCCCAAATATTTATAACGGATGTCGTAATTTCATCCGAAACCAATAAACAATAAGACTGATACAACTACAACTGTGTTCAGAAAAACCCACTTACATTTTCTTCTATATCTCCCAGATTAATGTGTAGATTTACATACATTTGCAGTGAATGTACCTGAAGTATGCTGAATTACGACAATGTAAAAATTAGATATTCATTGCGGCTGATTACGTAATCACGATGACATATTTCAGGACATTTTATTTGCAAACATATGTAAACAACGGTCTCCAGGCAAAGACAGCTCTTTATTTCACACCATAATTCAACGACTGAACGTGCTTCAACGACAATGTTACTCTTTCACTGTTGAATTGAAATGTTATAACTTGTGCTCAAAATATCCGCCTTTCTTTTTAACACAAGTGTGAGGTCATATGCGTCACTGTGTGATGGAAGAATCACGACATTCAGTTGCTGTAACGTTATCCCGCATCAGTAGTGAAGTTCAGAAACTTCACCTGGATTAGGCCTATGTACGAGAAGTTGATATATTATCTTCTACTCTTTAATCTCAAAGAATGCACAATACGACCGCCTCTATGCAGTAGCAAATACTCGCAAAAAGGACACTTAGGGCTCCTGGCATCTCGCTTGCTGTAAACTCGCTCTAACTTTAGCCAGTCAAAATGTGACATCATAATTACGTCATCAGCCGCGATGGATAGTTTTTATATTATCCCAATCTTTCGCTCCTCGGGTATATTTTCTGCAATTTTTGTTTAAATCTACACATTATTCTTGGAGATATAGAAGAAAATGTAAGTGGGTATTTTTTTGTTCAGAAATCACATCCTGAAATTTCATCAAAATCCATCCACAACTTTTTGAGTTAGGCCTATCCTGCGCACAAACGAGTAAATAAAAAACAAATAAAGCAACAAATAAACAAAACAATCGCATTGTCCTCCGACTTTGTCGGTGATAATAATGGTAATAATATAGCAGCATTTGAAGAGTGTGACAGAGTCCGAAGATACAACGGCTCTGATATTTTGCTAGCAAGTGCCGTCGTCCGACGCGCAGGATGACAGATAATGTATTTATTACCGGCAGTCACGGGAGTGTGTTATATCCATCTGTGGCGCCTAGCGATGTGTAATTAACGGTAAAAATATTTATAGGACGTTGTCGCGTCGGTGTCAGCGAAGAGCCCGCTAACGACCGACTCTGCGGCGGCTTGTTACGGCTACTGTGGGAGCTCGCGTCAACGCGCAATTACTCGTCGTTTTCACTGGCTCTCGGCAACGAAAATCGATCCCACGACAGTCGACAGTCGAACTACGAACCGTCGTCGCGTCGTCGCTGCAGCTTTCATCTCATTACGCCGCCAAGATGCTATGTTAACGTTGCCTGCTCATTATTAACACCGTAAGTCGCGCCAGCGACGAGAAGAAAGTTAAGAACTGCCTCTTAGCTCAGTTAGCTGCGTTTTTCGAAGAAACGCGAAACGGGCAGCTGGAAATGTTACAGGTGTGTGCGTGCGTGCGTGCTCGGAGATATCTGGTCGTTTGCAATGGTCAGGAAATTGACTCTGTAACCAGTGCATTAGCTCCAGTTAGTCCTGTCGCAGGTCACTTACATCGCCACTGCTAAACAGTCAATGCACTGGCCTCTGGGAAAGCAAACGTCTCTGCATTCAACCGAGAGTAAAGCAAAGCTATACTGAATTTAGCACAGTAACACGTAAAGATTGATAGGTAGTCAACTCACCATTCAACCCGTGATAGCTAAGGGACAACCGTTCAAGCTACAAAATTTGATAGAACATACACAGGCGAAAAATTATACTGGCAGACTGGCAGACCCAACAACAATGAATGGTGCGGGGCTCCCAGGATCCGAATTTTTGCAACACTCCCGTTGAACCTGGAGCTTCTAAGTTCTAAATTTGACCGGATGACCCATAGGGATCAGACCATAATTACATGTCGGCCACATCCGCATCTTTTTCATAGCCGCAATTTCGGTATCCCAACTAATCGACCTTGTTCCACAAAATTTGGCAAAATGGCTTTCAACAGCCAAACGATGAATTCGGATTGTTTTACATCAAATCCCAATCCAAACGAGCGAGGTTATTGGACAGTTATCGCGGGCGGATATGGGGTTTTCTAGTTTACCATTTAAAAGTGTAATTTAAACATTTAGGCCTAGCTAAAATATTAGACTGGCTCATTAGCATTATAAACCTGGTGACAAGCTGTCTGCGACACGACTCAAGTCGAAGTACAAAATAAGTCGTGTCACTCGTACAAAGGCGTCTCAAGTTTACGCCTACGATGCTAAACGATTGTTTGTGGATTCGCCATAATGTTTATCTCGCATACTGCCATATTAGAACTAGCAAATCAGTCGACGATATTTATCGCGGTTTAATAGCCGCTCCAGCACAGTGGTCACGGTCTTCATCGTCGTGCGCCCAGTAAGTCATCAATCACACATGTCATCGGGCGACTTTCGAGTTCGATCCAAGCTACTGACCTCGAGTGGTCGGCGACAGTGCCAGCAGGTTGACGGTGGCAGCACCGACGCCGTCGCCCATCAGCGTTACCGATGACGGATCGCCGCCGAACGACCGGATGTTGTCGGCAATCCAGTGCAACGCGGCCACGTGGTCCAGAAGGCCGTAATTACCGGGCGCCTGTACGTCGCCGGTCGATAGAAACCCTGTATGACAACAGATCACCAGATGCGCCGAGTCGAGAAAAAAGAACACAACCGATCGATCTCATCAACAGCAGCTCGGTTGGCCGATGATATACAGTTATTCCACGACCTAATTTCGTCGCCTGTATGCCTTAGCACAGTGTCTGCAGTGTATGTGTACTCAAGCATGACCAAGCACATTAATCACAATGGTCGTTGATTAATCATCACACACGTTACACAGGTATGGTATAACTATAGTCAATGTTAACTCTATGACGTACAGTAAAACTTTGCTATTTTCAAGCATTTGCTGGAGTATAATTGGATTCGATTGATTCGACAGTGTAAACTGGTTTAATTAACCAACTTTTATGCTTTTAGTCATCTGAAGGATTGCCACATTATTAACAGATTGACATTATTATTTTTCTGTGTAGTACAACTTAATACTGCCGTTCTAGTACATATCTTATAGCCGATAGGTCTGAAATTAAATTAATTGATTTGGTTTGCACGAACAGTGAGAGGCAAATAACACATGCACATTTAATTTGCTTATGTATTTACTATTACATTTACATAAACAGTCCAAAACAGTATAAAATGGCTAGAGACTTTGTGATGTTTGTCAGTTTCATTTGACTTCACGCGATATAAAACCTGACAAATTTACGATAACTCTCTTCTCCTGGCGGCCAGTGCACGTGACAATTGATTAATGTGTGACAGTCTTTTCGGCGAAACGAGGGCCGAAGTATAATGTCTCCCTGAGGAAAGTGATGTTATGCCTTTTCGGCTTCGCCTCATATAACAAACTACTCTAGTTACGAGGACTTGATGCTGCAATGGATAGCTTTTACTGCTTCGAAGAAGAAAAATTATAGATCATTATCAGAAGGTTTCATTACGCAACCTATCTCGCATATTCGACTGTTCGTCCGCCCACTTCGAGTTTTCTACTCAACCACTAGATCAATTAGAAAGTTAAGATTCATCGATTAAAAATGACGAAAGTATTCCATATTACACGAGTAACATGCAAATCAGTTTAATGTAAAAAGGTGAAATGTGAAGATCGTGAAAACTAACAAAACTTCGTCACAGTTTCAGACGTTATAAGGCAAAGTTGAAGATATTTATTTGTGTAATCTGCTATTATACAACAAAATGGAATGGAGTGCCATGGAAATTGTATATTGGAGTATTTGCTCCCTTTGGCATGTAAAACTTGCAATGCCATTTTAACATTGAGATCAGCAGTCTTAGCAACAAGGTCTCACAGACCTCAAGCCTAAAATACGCGATAACTAGGCCTATAAAAGTACGGTCTTCAAAGCTAGAATAAATGCCACATGTCAAATAAATGTACCACGAAAGGTCACAGATCACATATAATTACAGACGTTGAACGCACTAGATTCACTGAGAGCGCAGATCTGCTTAATAATATAAATAACCATGACGGATTCATAAAATGCCGCCGTCGTAGACGTCAAAGCCAGGGATGCCAAATAAGCAATAGAGACATTATAACTTGTGGGGAGGGTCGCTCATAACGTTATGTGCCCGCCCCACATAATGGGAAGGTTTTATAGTTGATGACGACGTCCGTCTGTTTATCTGTTTGTTTGTCGCCAGAAGTGTTTATACAAAACGCAATTTCCTCGAAAACTAAGCAGTTGGGAGCCACTTTAACGACTAATAAGAAGTTTTATATTGTGTTTCCAAACAAACCATTTTTGAACGAATATGGTAGTCCGCTAGTATTCTTTCTCTCGGTACGTATGTCGCAGATATCTCAATAAAGCTAGCTTTATTGAGATCTGCTTTAAGCTGCAAATTTTAGTATGATGCTCGAACATGGTCATATACAGGCGACAAATTCTGTTGGTGGACCCAAATAGACACAAAAGGGTTCGGAATCCGGGTTCAGTTGTCGGCGATATGCGATCTGAAGGATTCCGTTATTCTAGTTCAGTATCCTGACATGTAATGTCATGTTGTTAGTCACTAACGGCTGCAGGAGCTTATCGTCTCAATCTATCAAGGCGATACACTTAATCAACAAATTTGGTTTACAATGTTCGGTTTATTCATCAGCTTAAGATCAGCAGATTTTGTAAACGGTTGCTAAAGTGTTTACAGAGTTTTAGTGTTTCGAAGAATTATCGATCTCAGCTAGCGGTGAAGGATGTGGGAGTCGGCGTATAACCAGAACGGATATAACGGCATCCTAGTCCTCAGAGGCCTAATAGCTGCCAAAACGTCATCAAAACTCAATCAGCGAAACGATGATTGAAAGATGACCACCGCCGCAGCAGTCCGATAGAAACACTGCAGCAGCAGCAGCAGCAGCAGCAGCACATGCTGCCAAGACTGGTCACATTGATCGTCGGAATACAGCATCGAGTTATTTTGCACATTTGCCTCAGACAACGTCGAAAAAGAACTAATCAATAAACGTTAAACAAAACTTTTAAACACATACCTAAGAGGAACAGCAGATAAATGTGTCCGTAGATAAATAACCATTTCTGTTATTCATTATTCACTCTTTACATGTATAAGTTTCTGTATGTTTTCTAACTACATGACCAAATGAACTATCAATTTTCGCCTGCTAAATACACGCTAGAGAGTGCTCTGATTCACTAAATGATGCGCATATTTTTATGTGTTCAGCTATAAGGCAGTCATATCCAGCAGCCTTGCCCATTTCAGAAGACTAGCATATTTATAAATTGTTTCAACATCCAAAGAATGCAGTATTAGTGTACAAATATTTAGAAAACTGTACCCAATATTTCGAAGCCGAGTGTGCATGCTCATCGGAGTTTGGGACACACACCTGGCTAAAACATTGGCGAAGTTATCACTTGTATTCATTTAACTGCTAAGTTGTTAACACTTATGTCTAATACTTTTCTGGTTTGTATTGCACATTGTATTAAATTACGTACATGAATATGCTCATCATGGATTTTAAAGGAATTAAAGGTATTTAGCTATTTGAGTTTTCTTCTCGTGTGCATATACGCCAACCAGCGTAGAAATCTTGAAATGTCTGAGCGAAAACATAAAAGCCGGTTGCAGAAAGTAATACGGACGCAGACTGTTTCCGTAATGTGCCAGCTGTGAAACATCAGTCGTCATTAAAATACTGTTAGGAGCCATAAAACGCGGACTTATGAGCCACAAGACACGGAGAAAGGCGTAACCTGATACCACAGCGCAGAAGAAAGGAAGTGTAGGCGACTACGGGAGTTAACCCTCTGTTTGACTGTACTGTTTTTATCGTGACAGTCACGACTGAAATTTAGCGTTGTCCAGTAACAATGAAACGAAGCTCAGACAGTGTGTGGAGATCAATAGAAAAAGCAGGAGGCTCCTCGGCACGATCAACAGAGCGGCAGAACACTGTCGACGATATCGCTGTTCGGAGTCGGTGACACAATACGTCGCTTTGAGAATCTGAAAGCCTGCGCCCGTTCATTCTATCAGCATGTTATTCAGCAGGACGAAGCGTCCTCGGAGAACCGAACAGCACGCACGAATACACGACGACAGCGTAGTTTACCCACTGTTAATTACTACGCGATGTTCAAGTCCCTGCGGGCGGCGTCACGCAAATTCACTGAAGACAACGGCACCAGTCGGCTGTTTCTGCTGCTGCAGCCGCTGTCGTTAATGATGATGCTGATGACAGCGCCCATCGGCTACGTCGCACTTTTCCCGCAATTACGCCACAGCACAGAACTCGTCGTCGCTGTTTAGTTTCTGCGGTTATCCGTTTCTTGCGTCAGGATAAGTGGTTCGTTTGTGCTCAAGAATTTCTTCGGTCTTCCTCTGCGACATCGCGCCGCTAACCGCTGTCGTTATTAGCGTCAATCATATCATGTACTTCGCTTACAAGTGTTCTACGTTGCTGCTAATTTGCCGCAACTACATACGACCAGATTGAATGTCAGATGTGACGCTGTTGCCGACTCAGACTAGCTACAACTGAAATGCGCGGCTTTTGTGACAGCCACAAGGTGCGCTGTACTGTAGTTGTAACTGTTCAGTCTAGTTTCTCGTCAGTCGGTATACGTCCTATCGGTGTTGCAAAAACACGACAGCCACAATCAATCACAATGCGACAACGTAATGGCAATTTTCACCGGAGTCCTTTCGCGCGCATTTGTCACGCTGAAATTACGAGACGCAGTTGCGGCGACGTTTGACGAAGAAATTGCTATCGCACTAATGGCTTTGTCGAAAGAACGGCAGCGTGGAGCATTTCTCCCACGTGGGCGTTTGGCGGCGACAAAACGACATATATCGCACCGTGACGTATTGTACGTGACATGGCGCGCTGGAACCTGGGCAGGTGTTTCAGCCACAAACCAATAACATGAAGCGATGCGACATAAACAGTGTTGTCCTGTCACGTCCATCCCTTAACACTCCATGTCATAAAACAATTTCCTAGGTGACGCCTCACGTCTCTTGTGTGTCGACAGCTTCGTGGTAGTGCGTCGTCGAACTCATTTCCAGTCACGCATAGGTCATCAGTTCTCTTTGTTTTCCGATGTGAAAAGTTGTTTTCGTATTTTTACAAACAAAGCCTGCCGATACATATAGAGTAGAGCCATTGGCCATTCAGCGCCGACAGCCACAAGCCCCACAACAGTATTATATACAGCAAGTAACATGGCGTAACTTCTAGCAACTAGCATCCATATGACATAAGTCATAAACATATTTCTTGACGCTCGGAACAATCTACGAAAGGAACTTTATAATACTAGAAATATTATGAACTCCAAAGTCCAAACTCTCGAAAGTGCAAGATTAATAGCCCATCGATGCAGGAGTAGTACTGAAACGAAATGATTCAATCAATCTAGTTATATCTTAGAGAAAACTAGATTGATGGACCGGCAGGCAATGACAGAATATCGATGATGTTCCATAAGATTGACACAATAACGCAGCGGAAAAGTGCCGACAGACAGAGTCGGTACATCGTGCGGTAAAAGCGGAATTATTCATTTCACAGTACTTTTGTACACTGTACTACCGTCTGCAAGCGCTGCACATAGTTTTTACGTTTACCGAAAACTTCATTTCAGTTGCACCCAAAATATTTAATGATACGTTTGAAATGCAACGCAGGAATGTAGCAAAAGCGCAAAAGAAGGACGTATACATCATGTATATCATTCATGCCCATTCGATTAACATTTATATTTATTTTATTTTGTGTAAGGACTCTCGATAATACCTTGTGTTTTTTATTTTCTTCTAAAAACGTTCACTCCTGTAGCGACAGATTAAAACCTTAAAATCGCATGATCAGCACAAACATTACACGTGATTTGCGAGAAATGGGCAGTTTGATGCCATCACGGATTGGCAGAAACCGAACAACCGCACCATGTCCAAATGTGCATGATTAGCGGCTAGCTAAAACTTAAATGTTTCACGTTTTGAGTAGTGCGTCATATAATTATCGATTTTACGTTGCATCGTCGTCATCATCGTGTTTATAATAGCAGCAGCAGCATTAACAACATTAGCCGCCTCAATTACCTAGAGCTCCGAGCCGAAAGTTGAAGGTGACGACTACGAGATGGGCGAACGCGGCCAGGACGCTTCCGTCGTAAGCATTTCCGGATCCTGTGTCGTAGGTCTCGGCGTGTACAAATAGCACAACCGGAAACAGACTCGATTCGTTCGCACCTGTCACACACAATCCCACACGCACTGTACTGGCACATTGATTTACACGGCTGCAACTGAGAATCATCACAAATTATCCGCTCATCGATCAGCCGTTTTCCTTTTATCGCATTTCTCACTAGTTTTTATCGCGTGTCCGCATCGGAAGCTGTGAACGGCGCGTAATCAGTGTAGCAATTCCATCTCTCTCTCTCTCTCTCTCTCTCTCTCTCTCTCTCTGTCTCTGTCTGAAACAATTCGGTATTGTGTCAAAGCGGCTAAAGTATCGTCTTGATTCTGTCACTAACTGGCAGTGGCAGGCTGCAGCAACATCGTTCTAGTTTTGTAAACCATATACAACTTGCCACACGTTTGGTGTTACGTAGTTATTATGCGGCCATCCCTAGCGTTTTGCCTCTTATTCCGTCCGTCCTTCTGTCTGTCCGTCTGTCTCTGCAGACAGACAGCGAAATCACATCCCGTCTCACTAAGGCAGGCATCGCTTTTGGTAAACTTCAGCGACGACTGTGGGGCGTGCATGACGTATCCCTGAAAACAAAGATTGCCTTCTACCGAGCTGTGGCGCTGACGACATTGCTATATGGGTGTGAGACGTGGACGCTTTACCGGCGATCAATCCGCAGATTGGACCAGTTCTATCTCCGCTGTCTGCGAAAGATTGCTCGTGCCATTGGCGGCGCCAGCTATGGGGCTAAGGGGCTCAAGCCCCTCCAGTTTTTGCTGCAGCCCCTCCAGAATTTTTGTGTATTGCAATACACTGTTTCAAGGAGTATATTTCTATGGACTAAAAATAAAAATTGCTGTCACAGGTTGTCATATTTTAAGGCTAAAATACACCAAAATCAATTAGCCACAGACCCCACTAGCTGGATTTAAGGGGTCCTACTTCTAAGGAAGAGAAAGGAAGAGAGGGGAGGAAAGGGGAAGGGGAAAAAGGAACGGAAGGGGCTTAGCTCCCCCAGAAAAAAATTTCTGGCGCCGCCACTGGCTCGTGCCAAGTGGCAGGATAGAATTCCCAACACAGATGTATTGAACACCTGTGGTATTATAGGTATAGAAGCTTTCCTGCTTAAAGCGCAGCTTGGATGGGTCGGTCACATTATGCGCATGCCAGACAGTCGGATTCCAAAGCAAGTATTTCTTGGACAACTGGCATCGGGAAAACGTCTGCAATGTGGGCCAGTATTGCGGTACAAAGACGCTCTGA
>Ga0056114_1000942_pt1 | contig 11984 bp, 5 predicted proteins | sample WorMetHERISLAND1_FD_77005 | JGI IMG/M metagenome (GOLD analysis project Ga0056114, IMG submission 77005) | Marine gutless worms symbiont microbial communities from Max Planck institute for Marine Microbiology, Germany - Olavius loisae HERON... ...
ACGGTATCTATGTACTGTTTGATGTCTTAAAAACTTTATTTAAAAACACTGTAAAACACTATAAAATCCGATAAAAACAAGATTAAAATCACAAGGTTTATCAAAACACGACCGCCATCTTAGTCTATATAGAACCCGCTCCTCATCTGCTGTCACCCTAGCTCGACCATCTGTATCTCCTCATTACAAATCACCAACTGCTCTTTTAGATATGCATCACCTTACCTGTGGAATCAACTCCCTTCTTCATTCCGTCAACCTCATTCTGTTCACTGTCCTCCTGGTTCACCTCATCCTGTGCATATCACCTCATCACAGTCACCACCTATGCTGTCACCATCTATCACTCCCTTGGTCTTACACTCCAGACTGACAACTCGTCTTTCACAAATCCTTTCCTTCCGGACTGCTTCCGCAGATCTTGAAACTGTACTGAACTAAGTGGTCACTGGCGTTTGTTTTTTTTTCTGGCTACGCATGCTAGGTTAAGCTGATAACTCGGCTTTTTAGTCAACAGTTTAAATCATTAGTGCACTATAGTCTGCAGATGTTAGTGAATTACCAAACATTGTGATGTGATGTGTAGCGTAAACATGTGGAAGATGTGATAATTGTTCACAGCTATGTATCACATTGTGCACTGCAGGAAACTACTTCAACTGTTTTTAGCTGAAGTTAGTACCTATGCTGGTTGCTTAACTGCAATCGAGACAAGCTTCTCTGTTGGTTGATGGTAGAAATAGCAGGATTGGATTGGATTGTGCAGTGTTTTACCGTTACGTCCCCACCAACACAGTATAGGTTATATGGGAGACGGTTTTTACAGGTCAAAAGACCCAACCAACAGTATCAAAGTACTGAAGGAAAATCTACAAAAGAAAATAACCCAGCGAACAAAGAAAACACAAAATACACATGCATACACACAAAATGGTAAGACAAATACAGCATACAATTATAACACAGCAAGTCCCCTAGTTTACAATAATATGGGGTGACTAGGGGACAGCTCCCACAGAGGGCAGGGTTGCCAGGCCTGAACAGCGGTGGGGCTGCCGCCTCGGTACCCCCACAGAAATAGCAGGAAAGTGTGCTGAGCCGAAGGATGGATCTCATAGAGAACACAGAAGGCTGAATTGACGTTGGTATATGGTAAAAATGATAGTTATATTTAGGGACCTGCAAAGCTTCGTGATTCGATTCGATTTCGAATCGGACATGATTCGATTTGTATCGATGGTCCGATTCAAAATTTTCGAATCGTCCGTGCTGTCAATCGTCGTTCGTAAAGAAACGATTGGTGGTGGTTAAATTTGCGTTTAAAGTCGACTTTGGGAGTAAAATAAGTGTACAGCTCAGCATTGTTTGACGCATTTTATGACTGAATTGAAATAAACATGTACCGGTACTCAGTTCAGAGTTCCATAGTCCGTACATCAATCTCGTTCGTCACAAATACAAAATATCGATGGATTAAATACAACACTCATGTTCACAATGCTAGTTGTCAACATATTATAGGCCTGTAACAGGCTCTACGGTACGCCTGCAGACCGTTAGGCTGTGTTACGGCTTGCATGGTATACGGCCGATTCGATTCGAAGATTCGATTTAAAAACGAATCGGACAGCTGATTCGATTTGAGATTCGAACGAAAAAAAAACGATTTGCAGGTCCCTAGTTATATTGTCAAGTAGCTAGCAGGATGAGATCGGTTGTAGCCTTGACACACATCAGAGTCTGAAGTCATCATTTGTATATTTGTTGCCATTTGGAAATCTGCAGTCATGCCATTCAGCCGTTCTTCTATCACTTCTGAAAAGCAGTTTTAACAGCTGGTTATGTGTTTTGTCAGTATGTATACAGCATTAGAGTACCACTAGTCAGTTAGCATTGCTGATCATCATGCTGATTTGCTGATGATTATTGCAGAACTATGAGATGCCTAGTGATTGGCGGAGGAGGTTTCCTTGGCCGGCACATCGTGCACGAACTACTTGCGGCAGGTCATTCCGTTAGTGTGTTTGATTTGAGAACGACATTCCAGGATGATCGTGTAACCTTCTTCACTGGAGATCTCTGCAATAAGGAGGTATATGCAGTTATTGTTATTGTAATGCACAATGATGATGACCTGTACATGAATGCAGTGTCATGATTATGCACCTAGTCACCCATCTGTGAGGTTTTTCCTTTCACCTTGCATTGTCGGTTCGTTATAAACTTTTGTGCAGCAGCTGCAGCCTCTATTGTGGGGTTCTGGACATGACACTGAATGGGGAGGGGGGAGGGAGAGGCTTGGTGAAGCCATAATGCAATGAAGCATTGTAATGTTATCAATTTGTTGATGCACCATCATTAAGAATAAACTCAAATCTGATGTGGGGGCAGTCGATAGGTGGGTTGGAATCTCATGGAATGGTGAAATACTGGGTAGTGTTTGAAACACTCTTGCGATGGTGAAAAACTAATGGAATGAGGTATTTGGTTACAGATTTGTGAAGTTGCAGAGGAAAGATACATGTATTGTTCAGTGGTTAAGTTGAATAACTAACGATGTTTGATTTCTGATGAGATATCATTCACTAGGAACAATATTGTCACTGTGCACCAGGAAACTTGCCTCTATACATCGACATGTGCAGGCTTTCAGCTACTGGAATGAAAGATATAATTGCGGTGTCTTATTTGTCATAGCTGTAATCTAAGGAAGGTAAAATTGGATGCATTAAAACTGCTGTACTATCTTGAAACTATGCTTAAATCTGTTTGCTGACATATTGAATGTTTTGTATAGGATGTACTTCCTGCTTTGAATGAGGTGGAAGTTGTGTTTCACTGTGCAACACCTTCACCCTTGAGCAGTAATCGCGAACTGTTCTACAAAGTCAACTACGAGGGAACAATGAATGTCATTGCAGCTTGCAAGCAGCAAAATGTTCAGGTCAGTAGTTTCGTTATGTTGATTCCGTTTAAGCTGTTGTCACATATAATACTATTTCTGATCAGATGTGAGAGTATTCTACAACGATGTGCACTGGAGTAGCTTAGCTTTATACGAGACTCTATGTAAAACACTGCGTAATGGAAGTGCACACTGCACATGACTGTGAGAGCTGTCCATGTCAGCGAGATTGTGCACTGCCTAGTAACTTTCTTGTGACTGTGCCGTATTGCTTGTAATGTGTCATGTACTAGTAGATTGAGGTAAACCCCCAATGCTCTTGATTCTTGAAGTTGATTTCAAAGGGGAGGTTTGATATCTCAAGAAACCCGACGACTAGCATGTCATATTTCATACAGATTCATCGGTAAGTATTAGTACTAATCTGAAAAGCATCAATGAATCTGTTTGAGATCTGTATGACCTAACAAATAAACGCTGTGTAATTTTAATACCCTTCCATCCTACTCATAGGCTCCAGCACAGTTTGGAAAGTGGCATGACAAACTGCAGGGGGTTTGGGGACGAACCGCAGAAGCTAACAGCTTTTGCAATTGTGATGTCGATTAGTGGGTCAGTTTCATAGTATATTTCTGCTTTTCAGTCTTTTACTTTTAACCTACTGTGTTCCCGTACTTTGTACCAAAATCTCTGCTATAGTGTGCTAACATAGCCTACTGATCACCGTTTCCCAGTTGCTTACATAACACAACTTAACTGTTTGACAATTTACCACTCAGCTGCATCATGGTCACTGTGGGCTGATAAACATCAAAACTAACCTCAATTGTTTCAAAATCGGTTAAAAATATTCACAGATCGGCCAAAAAAGTGGCATGGCATAACACATTGTCGGCTGAGACTGTGTCAAAAGTGGCACGGCATTTGCTGTGTCTGCCATATAGGCGCCAGCGCCAGTGATCCTGCTTGCCACTGGGTAATAGTCGACATTTTACTGTCCATTTGAACAGTCTGTACCTCTAACCGTGACTACTGGATGATTGATGTTGCAGCGTTTGGTGTTGACAAGCAGTGCCAGTGTCGTCTATGAAGGCAAAGACATTGTTAATGGAACTGAAGACCTTCCTTATGCTGAGAACCCAATGGACTATTATACAGAAACAAAGATTCTTCAGGAAAAAGTATGATCGATGAATGCAACTATATTACTGTAATTAATGATGTAAGCTCGTTGGACCTTCATTGTGTTCTTTATAGTTGTATCAGGCAGATGTACCACACACTGTAGTGTTAACTGTAACATTATCTGCTTTGTTGGCATGCTGGGATATTATTTGAGCGAAGTCAAGTCAGTTTACTGTCCTGTGATGTGTAGCGACATTGTCAGTTCACATGATGAACACTGTCTGTCTGTGTGTGAAACTTGCAGGCTGTTCTGACTGCTAGCTGTGATGCCTTAAGAACGGTGGCCATCAGGCCTCATGGTATATTTGGACCCGGTGATCCACACATGCTGCCTACAACTGTCCGAATGGCCCGAGCCGGAAAAACCAAGTTCATGATCGGGTGAATGCGTGCTGCTTTTTTTGATTAGATCCATATTTGTGACAGCTAATTATTTGGCTCATTTTGTCACTTGAGATTTATCATGGAACTGATAATAATAGTTCAATTAGTAGAATGCCATATACACTACAGAGCTGCAGAGATGCGGAGGCAGGACTGAAGACGTCATTCTGTTATTTAGTTACAGTGAACAGTGTACTACACGCTGTCTACCCAATACCACTAACTAAGACTACTAAATAACGCTCTTATCCACTATGCCCTGGCTAAATATCAGTAATAGAATAGGGATTGGGGCCTATATAAAATATCATCTGCGCTGTATATTGATGTCTGTATTGATTGTCTGAGGCGACATGTTGTTCTGACTGGACTATTTGCGATCATTGGACTATTTGTTGTATTTTTTGTATGGTGTTAGTTTCACTGTATTTTTAAAAAATTTTTCCATGCACTTCATTGTAGCTCTTTTGGCTAGTTTTTAAGTAAAAGAGTTGAGAAGTGCTGCATGACAGATTGATTTTGGTAATTCTTGAAAGTGGCACATCAGCAGAACATGTTGATGTGCTGAGTATCAGATAAAACACCAGCTTTACAGATATGACGACTTGATGATATAGTGATATACTAGATGCACAAACAGAGCAGAGAATAACGTGAGGTAGGTGCTCGTAGTAAGATTGATTTTGGAACTGTTCTGGCCCACAACTTTGTATTGCTATGGCTTCTGATAATGGCTTGTTTTTTTGACAGGAATGGTAAAAATCTGGTCGATTTTACGTACGTACACAATGTTGTCTATGGACATATACTTGCAGCGGAGAAACTGCAGCTAGGAGCTAAAATCTGCGGAAAGGTTCGTCTCTGAAGAAAATGCTGCTATGTATTGTATCACCATCTGATACATGGACGTCAAACTGATTTTTTTAACAATTTCCAAGTTTATGAATTTGCATTTGTGTCGGTTGATGTGAAAGCAGCATTAATTACTGGAAAATAAATCTTATTTTGTAAAAGTATATAGAACAGTTGATCGGATTTCTGAAGACCTGTTTGGATCTGGGTTCAGAAATTCTTTGTTTTAGTTACTTTACAGGAGGAACCCGGAGACAAACCTTCATGTCGTGGCCGTGCTATTCACATCTCGCTGAATTTTACACACCACATTAACACCTGCAAATGTAGTTCTTCAGATTGCTTTTTTGGTTTAAGAAAAATGTTTTATGGCAGATTTTATGACTCAATACATAAACAGTTGATGTCCGCTCAAACACTAATGGCTTAATCTGCTAGCATAGCATATTCGTTTAGTAACAAAGTTTGACAAATTGCAGCTAAGTACAATATGGAAAGTATAAATGCAGCAGTCTGATATTGTTTTCAGGCCAATGTGTCCCTTATGTCTGTTGTAGGATAGACCTGATATGTTATTTTGTGTCGACCAACAGTGACTGATCATCAAAGTGTTCTTGTTTGTCGTAGGCGTACAACATTACAAATGATGAACCGATATTCTTCTGGACGTTCCTAACTCATGTGCTGGTTGGTCTAGGCTATGCTGCTCCCAGAATTCATCTGCCGTATTGGCTCATTTATTACATCGCCGTCGTGTTGGCTTGGCTGGTCGCCCTTCTTCGACCTCTCGTCACTCTGCGCCCGACGTTCACTCCGATGACCGTTGCACTGGCCGGCACTCATCATTATTACAGCTGTCAGCGTGCTAAGAATGATATGGAGTACCAGCCTAAGGTGCCGTTACAAAGGGCTATAGCGGAGACAATAGAGAGCTTTTCTCATTTGAGAAAGGAGTCTTAGCAATTCTGTGCTTCGAGCGGTTTATTTTCCGACAGTCAGCCCATGTCAGAACACAGCAGTTAATCATACCTGCACAATTTTCTGTTGGAACAAGAATGCATCGCGTTCATATTCTGCTCATCTGCTGCATAGATATTTTGTGCGCTTTCGTTCAACAGTAACAGAGATCATGCTTTCAGAAAAAGCAGATCTCGTCTTTATGATACTTTTTACAGTTAATATCAAGTGCCTTTTCCATCTAGCTTGCTGTCAATACGGCCTGACAGAAGCAGCTGTCTCTTTCAGATGAGCTTTGTACTTATCTACAGGATCATACATTTGTGAAGCAACTCCAGTTCCTGCCTTCAGTGTGCCTTTGTTTTGGGGTCTTATTATTCTGACCATTTCAAAGCTGGCTAGAGTCATTGTACAGAAATAATTCTTTCTTACCTGATGCAGTCAGTCTCCATTCAGCCCTCTGCTGGAAGAGACAGCAGTGGTAGTATGCTGTTCCCAACAGTCTTATAAAAAATGGCAGTTGTATATTCTACTTACAGAAACTGGTCCAACATAATTTTTGGGCCAATTACCATTTGACAGTGTTTATAATTGTATCGACCAGGTATCATGTTTATTTGTTGCACCATGGGATTTCTTGTTTTTGTCCTATGTGGTTTGTTAGCAAGATAAGACGACTGAGAGCTTGCCGAGCTTTATTTCTATTTTTATTTCTTTATTTCTGTGGCATATGATCTGTGTACAGTATCAGATGTCTGTAGCGAGCAGTTATCAACAATGTTCTATTATCATGACTCTTTGTTATTATCTGTTAGTGCTATGATGGCCAGTTGACATGTCGGTGTGCAGATCTGAACTAATCATGCTGTACTCAGTCCACTGCTCCATTTCAGAGGAGAGGATGGTCATGAATCATGATTCTTGTTACAGTTGTATTTTCTAGTTTAATCAACGGCATATGGCGAATCAAATAGTTTCATGACCAATGAACATGCTTAGAGCCCAGTATACTGAAAACAGCTGGAGATGCCATTTTACCAACAATATTATTGCTAATTACGAGGTAGTCCATTACGAGGCAGTACATTCGGCTCGGCTGTCCTAGCCACAGCTTGGCTTCATGTCCGTTTTGCTGCTGTTAAAATTACTTCACATTGCCCTGGTAGAATCGCAGGTCTTCTAGGAGACTGTTTTGTAATGGAACTCAGTGTGTTGTCAATGAGTCGAAAGAAAATCACTCGGCAATGTTCTTTCAGGACTGGTGATGTATTATGATCACTGTGGGCTGACAAAACTTTCAAAATTGGTTTTAAAAATGTGGCACGGCATAAGGTCTTGGCATATTGGTGCCAGAACCACTGCGCATCGTCCACGCCATATTTAAGGGGTGGGGCTCCAAAGCCAAAATTTTGTACATGCGTAGTCTGTATTCCAACTGTTGGGCCGAGTATAATAATATTTGTCAAGTTGACTGACGTCACCCTGAGTCCTATTTAAGGGTAGTGGACTGGTGGTGTTAGGGGCTGTCGATTGAGGACCTTTCCAGTTGATACTGTATTTGACATTTGAGCTGTCCCGTCTTTTGTTGCTTTTGCCACATAGCTACAAATTCATAATCGTGTTGACCTCATTGGAGTCCAGCGTTAAAATTTATTGTGAAACAAATTATACATACACATCAGTGATGCAGTAAATGTAACAGGAATGAAAATGCCATTAGCTGCAGTGCAACAGCAGCATATTTCTTAGACTAGAACAATTAAAATCGGTGGTCCTGTGCTACAGGAAGTGATATGCTACTAACTGCATCAAGCACATGCACGTTTATGGCTACTAGCAGTTGTCCAGTAATAGTACATGTGCTTTTATTAACATGCAGTGATTGTCATGTGATGGCCAAAACTATGTACACATCAGCAAAAACGTCTCTGAATATACCTCATCAGTGCTATAATGTGCTGACGTTATGCATACAGTAACTATGACAACAAATTTTGGCATATGAACAAGTATTAAAAACCAATGCATAAAACAAACATAGTGGCAATTACACAATAAACGAAACATTCTGAATGACTCTGTTGCTACTCATTTTTATGTTTTTTTTCTTTACTTTAATTCTGCATCGGTGCACATGTGTATTCATCCACAAGTGTCAACTTAGTAGTTTACTAAAATGCTGCAATTTCAGCATATTAAAACACCAGAGAACTAGAAGAAACTTCCTGCATTGACTGTTCCTGAATGCAAGTGTATTTACAGCTCATCAAAGTAATGCGGCAGGTTGTAGCGTGGCAGACTGAAGTATTCACCCTCGACTGCACTCTTCGCATGAGCAAACCCAACACGACTGTTGCCTACATCGAACTCCGTGTAGAATCGACCAATGAACACATCACCAAGGATCCACAGTGGACCGGCAGGCGGAGGAACGTCAAGGCCAAGGAAACCACTCAGACAGATGGTCTTACCCATCTGACTCACGGCCAGCACGTAATCTTTACCCTCCAGCGTGAAAGGCCGACCACCAATAGTAAAGTTGATTGGTGGCAGTGTTGGAATCTTCTTACAGTCGATCATGTACTCTCCTTTCATCAACGGTGTGGCACCAATCTGAGCATTCAGCTTGCTAACTTGATCAGTAGGGCCTGCAATCAGTGAGGTGCCGGTATCAGCAATGGCCTGGCATCCACCCTTGCAGTAGTCAGTAGTCTCAACGTCATTCCGGTCTCGCGTAGTACTTCCCACCTAAACAAAACAATCTAGCAGTGCTGTAACCTTAAACTCAAAAACTTGTTTTCGTTTCAGCACATTACAGAAAGTAGTAGCCTATTAGTTCAATAGTTGTTTTCCAAAAATATGGTTTCTGGTTTCTGAAGCCATTAATTATTACCTAAGATAATGGTATTGCAAACTGATGTGGCAAAAATAACATTCAGTAGAATACCATGCGTAATCTAGGTTATCAAAACTCCGTCACATTTTACTCGATAAAAGAACAAGTTAGTTTAGGAAGTGAGTAGGTCATTTTAAAGCCTATAAACTGCCACTGTTTCAGCTGTTAATTGTTTTAGGTTTTGGGTTGTACCTTAATCCCCTTGAACCCTCACTCACCCTTTCCTCCTTTCCCCCTCTGCCTCCGTCTCCTCTTCCATCCCCCATTAAACATCTCTATCCCTGCCTTTCTTTCCCCTCTGACTCTTCCAGTCTTGACATGCAATCTTCACAACAGGCAGAGGCTATGATTGTCAGCAGCCAACTGTTTTAGCAGTGAAAGATCTAGTACATGCAATATTTGATGCTTTGCTTTGTCATAACAAATGCCTTAACACTCACAAAGTGCAATGATTTAGCTTCTAATAAAACTGAAGATGTTACAATACACAAACCAGAAGACTATTCATCTTGAACTGCCAATATGCTTTACGTGTAACGCTGGCATACGAGAAGTTCCCAGTATAGTACTTCGGATCACTGCCGCCAAGTATCAGTTCTCCGCCCACTTTGGCAGTTGGATCTCGGTTCAGATAGAACGAGAAAACTGGCTGCTCCACCAGTTTCTGCTTCATTATGCTGTGGAAAACTGGCAGAACACCATCCACTGAGATCGACGGAAATGCCATGCCCAAAATCCCATCAAATTTGGCGGCAACAAACGTGATTCCAGGCTGAGTGGTTGCTTCCGCAAATGTCTGCTCAGTCACCTGCCATAAAGCATGCACATTACAAAATGTATCGAGGCAGAACTATGTTGTGGCAATCTATTAGCAACAATAACTACACTGGTGATACAAATTCAAAATCATTATGCATAAGAAATAACAAGCTGAGTAGTCTGCTGTATGCAGTCATTGTCTACAGAGTGAATATAATCAGTCTCTTAAATTAGGTCTGTGAGCATTTCTGGTCCTTGTTCTGATTACAGCAAGACAAGAACCATAACAATACAATCACTGTTGTGGCTAAACATACGTTTACAACCACCAACACAAACCACTAGATCACACAACAATCACCGACGGAACTATTGGCCTTGCAACCATGACTGTATTTATACAGAAAAGTAAACACTGCTGCCGATCAATTTTACTATTGCTGGTCAACCTATCAATTAGTAATTTCATGTCCGATTATTCAAAAATTGTCACTCTACCACTATTTTATCGTCATTTTATACTTTTGGTCATTCCTAATCGTGTTATCACAATAAATGTGATTCATTAGTTACATAATATCGATAGTCTGTGATTTAACACTTATACTTCTGCCGAGTCATTTACCAATAAACCAAGCTACACAAAATGAAACCAGCAGTAAACCACCTTCAATCCGCCAAGAGAAACGGTATCCGTGCTGAGAAATCCACTGAGGCTACCAGATCCATAGCGAATGGAGAACGCCGTCCCGTTCGCCTTGTACGTTGACGACTTGGAAGAATCGTACTTGTTGTGGATCCAACACGCGATGTCCGTCCACTTGCACTTCTTTGACGGCACCCACAGATTTGATGAGCCTGTATCGAACACGACCTTGAAAGTCTGTGCTGGGGTGCCAATACCAATGTCGCCGTAGTACTGCGCGTCCAGGTAGTTGGTCAGAGGCTCCGGGACCGGGCCACTTCTGTCGAACTTGGCCCGCAGTTGGTCCACATCAGAATCAACTTCCTCCAGAGTTCTACGAGCCGACTTGAAGCGGTGCAGGGCAATGCGCTGCAGCGCGACAGCTGCGCTCACGAACAGCAGCAAGCAGCATGCAATATACGCCACCCTGTACATTATTAACTCGCCTATTGTAGCTAGAATATTTCAATTTTAACCGAATTTTGCAACTTTAATCACCATCACATGACAAATCAACAAAGACTATCTAACATCACACACCCTTATATGTAGGGATGGGCGAATCAAGCTTTTACTTATCGAGTACTCCATCGAGTATCCTATCGAGTACTCTGCGGGGTAAGTAAAAGTATTTATATCCGTCGCCAAAGAGCAATAGTCAGTCACTCGCTTTACCAGTTTTATCGCTGTTTGGCGGTTGCATTGCAAATACTTTTGATTACTCGATCTCAAAATGAAGTTCGAGCGTTATTGAGCTAGAGTAATCTATGCACGGGCACCATAGGAAGTCGTACATGGGCTTTCGATTGACACCAAGATCGATGACCTTGGATGACCTTGAACTGCTGTAAGGTCAAATTTTGTCGGATTCTCGCGCGATTTGTCGACTTTGGGAGGCAACCACGGCTAAACGAATGAAGATAGATCTTTTGTTAGCGACGGAACTGTAGCCCGTTTCAGCGGTGTATAGATTACGTCGATATCTAATGGCGTTCCGCCGCCAGGGGGCGTCGAACAAGGAAGGGGTGGGTGAAATCAGCAGTTTTCTATCTTTAACCGCGAATATCTCGAGAACGGTAGCAGATACGACTAAAGTTACTATTAATGACTAATATGAAGTCACATATGGGCTTTCGATTGGCACCAAGATCGATGACCTTGACCTGATGTAAGTTCGAATTTTTCGAAATTTCAAACATAGCTAGGCCTACTCGCTAGATGCCGCCGACGTCTGCTGTAATGTAAGTTATAGGCCTATTATCGCGTTATTTTCGTGTTTCGATAAGAAAAACAAGTATAACTAAGTAATAATAATGTAATATTATTCAGTTTGAAGCTGACTAAACAGTACTATTATACGT
>Ga0056114_1000943_pt1 | contig 11983 bp, 10 predicted proteins | sample WorMetHERISLAND1_FD_77005 | JGI IMG/M metagenome (GOLD analysis project Ga0056114, IMG submission 77005) | Marine gutless worms symbiont microbial communities from Max Planck institute for Marine Microbiology, Germany - Olavius loisae HERON... ...
AACAAAGAAAACACAAAATTCACATGCATAGACACACAAAAAATAGACAAATACAGCATACAAGTATAACACAACAAGTCCCCTAGTCTACAATAATATGGGGTGACTAGGGGACGGCTCCCAAAGAGGGCAGGGTTGCCAGGCCTGAACTGCGGTGGGGCTGCCGCCGCGGTACCCCCGTGGCCTAGGTCACGTGACGCTACAATTTTTGGCAGTACGGTCGGCTATCCTAGCGACAGCTTGGCTTCTTGTTATTAAACTGGCAAATAGAACGTTTGTTTGTCAATAATATTATTATCAACAAATAGTTCAAATGCCAAAACTCTGGAGTGAAAATACTGTAACATCTGAACATACGAGATATCTATGAATATGCAAATGAACTTGGTTAAATGGTTTTTCGATGCATAAGCAAAAACATCCAGTCAAAAGTGTTCGTTTAGAATGCAACAAACCAGGGGCCAAATTCACAAACGATCTTAAGATATATCTTACGATAATTTTCAAACTTATGACAATGAGCTAATTCATGAAACATTTACGATAAACTTAAGACATATCTTACGACATATCTTAACTTTTGTCTTAAGATAGATAATCTTATGACATATCTTAGGATAAATCTTAAGACATTGTTTGTGAATTTGGCCCCAGTATTTTAGCGGCTGTAAACTTTCTGACGTTAGCCACAGCAACTGATCACAAATGAAGTGATACAGCAAATGTGTTTACATTTTCAGCCAAACTGGGTGACCAGTCCACAGAACATGTGAATATTATTCTTCAGTCAGCTTCCGAAACAATACAAAAGATGAAGAGAAGCACCAAATCAAATCGCTCGTTGATTAACTCTGTCAATTAGCTGATACGGACACAGACTACCAAGTTTTGAAGTGCCATTTTCGCCAGATGAATAATTTTCCAGGAAACAACACAACCTTTCTACGACTGTTCTCAATTTTTAGCCGACCGTACTAAAGGTCGCACTTATGCTACAGTGTTGCATCCGTCCGTCTGTCTGTTGTCTGTAACGTTATGTATTGAGGCTAAACGGTGCGTCCTAGAGCAAAAGTTACTATTGACAGCCTATAGAAAGTCGCATATAAGAAATCGATTGGTACCAAAATGAATGACCTTAACCTTTGTTTAGAGGTCGTGTCAAGGTCATGTCAACCATTGCGTTACATTCGACGTTGAATATCTCAGAAACCGTCAGAGATAGAGGCTTGGTTCCAAAGGATCGCCAATAGGAAATGGCATATGGGCTATCAAATGGTCACGTGACCGATGACGCCACGTGACCCGTGCTGTGAGGCAGTAGTACGGTCGGCTATCCTAGCGACAGCTTGGCTTCTTGTCCTAACAGCTGGTCACCCACAACACAACACAGAACACCATGATATCAACACTATCAAACGGAGTCACAGTGCTGTCAGACTAACATTAGATACAGTCGAGTACCAGTTATTAGCAAAAGACAGTACTGCAACTATCATAACAAACAAAACCACTACAAAGACTTGAATTTGAAGAAACCTTGTTTTTAAAATCCACACACGGCAAAAACAAGGCCACGAAAAATGTACACAAAAGTACAAATGAATGTACAAACTGCATAATAATGATATTAGTAGTAGTAGTAGTAGTAGTAATAATACCAGTAGTACTAGTATAATGGTAATTCATTCAAACAAAAATAATATAAATTTTTATTCAAATCACTCTTAGTCTCGACGAAATGCAACAATAGCTGAAAAATGCAGCAGAAGCGGTCACAATATTAACTAATGCATACTCATCAAATTCAATATTGAGTAACACACAAAACTGTTTTAATTCATACAAAAAAAACAAAAAAAACTCTAACCGGGTCATAGACAATTGCGATAAATGTCACGAATACCATTACCTATAACTGAATAGGTCAAGTTCAAACGCCTAAGGCTAACATTATGCTTTAGTAAAGTCCCCAATTCATACAAAAATTCAACTCCAATTGTTCAACTATCCTGTGCCTTACAATGGCATGACATGGTCCATTCGTTGTCAAACGAATTCTCAAACTCGTTAAAATGTTTACTAAAAGACGTACCGGTATTACCAAAGCCTGACAATGTCCATACATCAACGAGGCAAAACTGATAAACTGCAACACTACAAATTGACCGTCTACTGAATGCGTTTACTCAGTAGGGAAGGCATGTCACCACCAGACGCTGAGGCCTCAGTTGGTCCAATGCACGGTACATGTTTTGTGAAGCAAATGATCGAATTACTATCTGTCAATTAACTATTAACTGTATTATCAGCAGTTAAAGTTATGGACGAGCCAATTTACGGCAAGCAGCTCAATTTTTCAACATTGTCCTATAGTATATTACGTATTAAACAATTTCGACTGGCCAACAGTTTCAATGAACTGAACATTACACCGCGATAAATTTAAAACTGTCAAAGCCTCCACGCTCGGCCGAACTAAGTTTCTTTACCGATAAGGCACAAACTGTGCGTCAGAGTACAGTCAAATTTCACAGCAGATCACACGGGCACTAGAAAAATACAGGAGACGACAAATAAAGACACAAACTCGTTCGCTACAAACGACAACTGTGAAAAATGATGCAACAAACATCAAGACGGAAATAAACAAAGCCACAATCACACACTCAACAAGAACAACACAGCCAAAAGTTTTACAAAATATCATATCATCGGGCGTGTAAGTTGTTGGTCATGAAATGCATTAAGAATTATGTATTTTGGCAGTACAATCTACACTGACATTAGCTCAAAAACTGTTCTCGCATTTTGCTGTTTTCGTTTCAGGAAATTTGAAGATGCAATTTTCCTAACATGACTTTTATGATCGAGTATACATGAAACCATGGAAATGTTCATCCAAAAGCAGTCAAAAATCAGAAACCCATAATGCCCCATTACTTATTATGTGTACCAGTTTTGCACAACGCTAAGCTCATTAATTCAAAACAATTTCAACGAGTCAAATAATATTTGAAATAAACAACCAATTATTCTACTGTAATGACATATCTCTCGTTGCACCGCGGCTAACAAATTCAATCATGCTAAATCCAATCCATATATCAAAGTGTTCCTACGTTACATTTAAAACTACCAATATTGTAACTAATATTATTATTACCTAGTGCACAATTATCGACTGCACTGATATGGGATGAAATAATGGAATTAGATGGAAATCAACTAACAAATCAAACAATTTTTTTGTACACAAACAGTACCGCAAGACAGACGACGGACACACAGATTACTAACAACAGAACCCAACGGTCACACCAGTAAGCAGTAACTAAGAAACATTCACCCTCTTCATCTCACCTGTATAACATCATCAATATCAAGGTGTTTTTTGTCTACCTGCTCCAATACCTTACGGTCATCATCAGGCTGTCACAGGCTGGCAAGTCCACCAGTATTTTGATGGACTTTGGTCGCCTCCCTCAACCTCTGCAGTTAGAAGTCAAAGCTGTAATAAAGTGAATTTAACTCTAAAACCCACTCGGAGTAAAAGTAGTCGTTCGTCTCCCAATCATATGAAACCTGCTCGGATACCACAATTTTTTCAGACTGGAAACATGCCGTTCTGTTTTACGCTTCAGAGATGCCAATTGGACAACCACTGTTCCAACTAATTTCAGGGAGCGATGGAGTGAGCAGATTCTTAACGGCACATCAGCACAGAACAGAAGACAAATCAAAAAAAGACATTACAAAAACTAAAGACAAGCCACGAAAAGCAAACAACACAAAACACAGCAAAACAAAACTAGCCTGGTTCAGTCGCTTCTTACGACACTCGGCCAGGAAACGAGGTGGGCTTATTCTACAACGCTCCCGAGCACACACTTGGCTTGCCGAGACGAAAAACAGGGAAAAAACCCCACTTCTGATGAAGTTGCACCTCCATTCCCACATAATATTTCTGTCCTTCAGCACCTCGTTTGACCTCTAAATGTCACTGATCACAGCGCCTGAAGCTACGAGTGACACAGGTGAGTGTCGTCATACAGGTAACTTCACCTGTACAGGTAATGTTACCTGTACAGGTAAAGTTACCTGTACGAGTACTTCGGCGTCACAACAGCAGCGTGCTCTGTGTCACAAATGACTGCGAGTTAGTTGACGACAACACTACATGCAACAATGACGATAACATCACAGGTGACTCTGCAACGGAACACCTCACAAGATGGCCGTCACTGCAACACACTACTAGGGATGCTCATCGATATCCGGATAAATCCCGATAATTTATCATCCAGACATCAGAATATTCATTTAATTATTCGTCTATATGGCTGCTCATTTTATGCAGTTTTTCAAAAGTTTCATGCTAGTTTCGAAAATTCTGTACATTAATACAAGTATATCCAAAATATTGGTGGCTGGACTTAAACTAGCTGCTACCGTTAGATTATACTTCTGCGACTATAGGCTATCCGCCCCTCCCGGCCCGTACACGTAACGTGTACATACAACAGACGTAAGGTGAGATTGACATTAAAGGTGAGGTTACATGTTAGAAAAAGGGCCAAAGAAATTTGGCAACAGGCGACATAGGCTCTGTTATCATATTCGCCAGGTGACAGCACTTGTCTCAAAGTTGCTCATGGGTGCTGTATTTGGAACCTCAATATTGGGGAAGTGGAGGTCTTAGGGGGTCAGTGATGGTAACATTCAAAAGAGCAATGGTGGTTTCCTATAGGCTCGCCATCATGACCATTGTGATATCTCTAAACAATCGGCCGCAATTTGCCATCGAATGTCTCCCACGCTCAAATCAACAAGGGGTAGATCACTTTGGGGTAAAATTTGGGGAGGAAGGGGTTGACGTTGTAAGCCAAATTTTAACGCAATCTGGGAGAGACATGTGGCTATCATATGCAAAAGAAAACGTGTCGATATCTTCTGCCGTTTGAGCACAATGCACGAAAGTGACAGACAGACCACGGAACGGTAACACTGATATCAATAAACGACATACATGCACACAAAAGAAAATGCAAATAGACACTTAAACAAATATCCCGCGAAATGAACCCAGCAACATGAAGCCAGGTGTGATAGACCAAACCTGTGTGCTCTCCAAATGATCGCAGTGCGGAACTAAAGAACACTACAAAGTGCAACAACACAGCTGTTGTATGCCAGACCAGAAAGACGGCGCAAACATCGGCAAGTGAAGGTCTCCACTGCTTCAGTATCTAGATACTGGAGTCAGTGGTGACAAAGTAAGCAAGTAAGAGCATGACTTAAATCAGGAAGAGTTGGATGGATGAATGGTTAGGGTTCAACAGCATTTTAAGCACGCAAGTAGCTGCTATATCATGCCCGAGGAAGTTTGAAGTTTATTAGTAAGGCAAATGGCGTGTATAAAAGAGATTATGCATTTAGAATGAATGCTGTGGAAGAGATCTTTTGAGATTAGAAGCTGTATAGAAATCTTGGCAAATGATATCGAAGTCGATACAACTGATCAGTATACATATTGGGGGATCTTCATCCTTTAGGAGGTAAGAGTGTGTTAAATATGTATGACCTATTCTAAGACGATTATGAAGAGTTTGTTCTCGGGCGAGTTAACAGGATATGAGTTGGTCGATGGGTCAACAAAAGAAGAGGTTCTCATAGTGATTCCATGGCTGGGTTGAGGCACGGCTAAATGGGCACACAAAACAACTCAACTCATATCAGACGGTCCTCACGATGACGGAGTCAAGTTTGAGTAGGATTTAGATTCCTGCTCGATACATTACACATTCTGAGACGATCTTCCCAGCCAGTCTTTTGACTGGTGCAAAACACCCACAAACTAGACATGACTACAATCAGAACAACACAGAAACCTAAACAAACAGACAAGAAACTACTAACATATGCACAAACTAAAGTGAATAAAACCAACGCCTGGTTTAGGGGCCTTTTAACTGGACAACAGATTGGAAGTAATATACAGCTCCTGAGGCCCTGGAAATGGACATTAATTGACATGTGTGTGTGGTCTCCGAGCACACAATCTGACGTCTAGATATTCAGTTCAAAAAAATTCCCATCAGATCATCGATGAAAACACGGCAACCAATCAGCGCGCAGCATCCTCTCTAACGACGCCTGTCACGACGCTACACTATAAGTATGCCCACATACAACGAACAGGAAATAAACACGAACCATAGCGGCAGGCAAGCAAGCTGTCGGCGAAAACTCTCTATGTACAAAACACAGATAAATAAGCAAATAATAATAATATTTACATTGGCGGACACATTATGCTGATGGCGGTTAGCCTTTAACCTTCAAGTTAATGCACATATAACCGTTGATAAACAAAGTAACTCTTGGACTACGCAAATGTGTGATTGCACAAGCTAGCTGAAAACAACTGAAAGCAGCTGATAACTGACAACAGCCAATCACATTGTGGACAACGGGCTGTATGCAAACTATCACTTGGGGGCTGCTTAAACAACTAAGGTACAATGGGGAAAACCACTGCAGGAAATCCTGCTGCGGCACATTGCAGATGCACGCAAATTTCCCGCAGCAGTTTTCCCCACTGTAACACATACACACACAGCTCATAGTATACCAGCACAAGTGAGCACTGTTTTTTTGCATGAAACTCATCTCCCCGTTTCTCAGTATAATGACACAACAACCTGCTTCCAAAAACTGCAGTATCTGTGAACGTTTTTTCCGAATCATCGCATCTAGTGACCCCACATTATTGTTACGTGTCCTTGCAGTCCTACGACTTTATGCCACGTCAAGTCAATTCGTTATCATCATCATCATAATCATCATCTAGGTGAACTAAACAAATCGAGGAAAAAAACACAAAAAAATTCTCGTCAGAGGCAGCAGAGCGTCAACCATTCTAAGCATACACTGTACACTGCAAACAGCCACAACTGGGTTTCATCTAGCTGTCTTAATAACTCGATGCCGTATCATTTAGACTTCTCACAGACTCCGTATCTCAGGACATTTTCTGTGCTTTGAACAAAAGGACTGTATTTTGACTGCATGTAGTTTTCACAGTACATCAAGAAACTAAATCCGAATGTAATGAGAAAAAATGCCAAACGAAACGTTTTGGACTGGATTGTGCAGTGTTTTACGTCCCCACCAACACAGTATAGGTTATATGGGAGACGGTTTTTACAGGTCAAAAGACCCAACCAACAGTACAAAGGAAAAAATCAGACAATGCAAACAAAATACACATATGCATACACAATAATAGACAAAAAAGGATACAAATATAAATCACAGCAAGTCCCCTAGTCTACACTAATGTGGGGTGACTAGGAGTGGCTCCCACAGAGGGCAGGGTCGCCAGGCCTGAACGGCAGTGGGGGCAAAACTAACAGCCGCTATGAATAGAAAGTGACTAATATATTCAGCCGTAAACTTAAACTAGAGAATTAGAGAAAACTGTGGAGAATTTCTTTAAAAAAAGCCAGCCGTTAAGCAACACAATTTCTGTTTAAATGCGAGAGCAGAGAAAATGGCAAACACGCAAAAAAAAACTTACATTGTACATAACTTCTGTATCTACAACAAAATGGCAACATCAACAGAGCACACAGCGAGCATTTCAAACGTTCACAGTATTTTTCTTACTGCGGCACGCTGCTTGCATCGTTGCGGCAACAATCGGCTGAAAAGACAACTACAGTCAACTCCAATTCACTTTTTTTTGCTTTTTCATAACTATTCATGTCGGACGTGTCCCAACATCGTTGCTGACAACTTCTGCCAGCATGCCAATCTATCAGTGTCTGCAGCAACACTGCGGAACAAGTCTGGCTGTGTAGCCGGGTGCAACTTACTCGGGTATGGATTCATACAGGCGGTCTTCTTTAAACCTACAGCGCCTCTCTTCAGCGTCAACATATACACCAGACATCCGGAGACATCAACGCTCTGCAACCCAGCTTAGTCACCGCAGTGGTTTCTAAGCAAAAGCGGCACGATCTGCCGACACACACGTCCCAACTCAATGGATGACAGTGCATTATCAATCACTGCATCGGATATTCGACAACAAAAAAAACAACGCCTAGAAAGCAGAATAAAGAACGTACAAAATTTACCGCGGCCACACAATGGTTACTGCTTTGACAAATGCTGATAATGTTTGCACCAGCATCACAACACGCGTGCAAGCAAACAGCATTTAACAGTGCCGTACATGTGAATAGTCAGTATACAGCGATTATACAGGCTGACCAGAGATATGACAGATCCGCCCGTCCATGTGGCCAAGTAAATTCACTGAAAGGTTAATTTCAGACAAAAACAATCTTGAAGATTTAAGCCAAAATAATTTTCTACGAGCAACAAGTCCAGCCATATCGCCCCTACAGTAAAAATTTTTTTAGAATGACTGACAGTTCTCTGCATATTATACTGCGATAAATTTAAAGGGTTTAAATTTGCTCAAAATGGGATGCCGATTAGACTGGATAGTTCTATGGCCATTCACCAGGTAGCCTCAGAAAATATTGGCTGCCATGCGTTATGTGCCGTAACGGTCATGTTACAGCAACTTGGGAGACACGCAACCTCAACTCTATTATGTTGCACTGTTCTGTAACAGTGGATGGCAGAAGATCATGACAGCCATCGGGGCTTCAAATCTTCTTGGTCGCAGTAACTGTGAGACAAGGGCCTTTGCTTTCTGACACAGAAACAAAACTGCCAATAACCGGTAAGGTCACCGCGAAAACTCGCTACGACTAAATTGTTAAAAATAACAAAATTACTGTTAAGCCGACTCGAGGTCTTTTCTCATAGACAGCTGCATCCGATATCTGATAACTGGCATTTCATGTCACCCGTATTTTTAAAAATAAATTAAATTACATTTCATAAATAAATAAACCATAAACAGAGCAAGAGACAGACAGCCAATTGCTAACGACACATTACAGAGGGCCATGTTAACAGAGGCAACCGCAAAACTGCTCCAAACTTCATGTTAAGGATTTTTCATTGCGAGTAATTAATTAAAATATGTCAAATTTTGTCGACGACAGATAATATTGGTTGTAGGGTAAAATGAAGGACCTGTGCGGTGACATATCGGCATGGCAACGACCACTGTATGACACGTAACAGTTAAAGTGACACACGCAACACTGAACGACACAGTGTACAGCAATTGACACAGTGTCACCGACAATGACACTGTTAAACTGATAGTGTCAAGTGTGCCAAACACTTGTCATGAAGTGCCGAAGTGACACAGTGCCATTACTAATAACAGCACAGTGCCGTGACATTAGCGTCACTGTGTGCATCCACTGTGCCATCAATTATCCCATCTTCACCTGATCGACACAGTGCCGCTTGCTATTTCAGAGGTGCGGCAAACGACACAGTGCCGCCGGTAACTGTGCCGGCCGACCCGGCAGCAGTGCCGATACTATCAGATGGTGCTCCACCTCCACTCAGCACCTAGCAATACAAACAAGCCACGCCCATCAGCTCATTAACATACATAATAACATTATTAGCATATATCTGCAGTTACAGATTACAGTTACAAGTTCCAAAGACTGCAATATAAAGTACAGTTACATGGATCCAACAGAATCCAGCTATGTTTGAAAGCTGGTTCAAAATGTATCTACCTCCCATTTCAATCTTGCCTCTAGGGCTGGGGTGTATCTGACCCCTGAATACCTTACCATGGGTCCAATGTCTTATCCAGTTAAATTTAGTTGCCCTGTGGCAACAGTAACCTGTGTAAGATTTTCGACCAGAAATTTTTGCCCACAGGAACCTTGGGAGAGGTGACCAAAATCTAGCGAGTGAGTGAGTAGATTCTCAACGGCACATCAGCACAATTAGGCTATACAGTGTCTTTCACGTTGGTACATGCTGGAAAATACGGGTAAGATGACAAATACAAATTAAATACAACTCAGAAAAAGCGACGCAAAATACAGCCAAACAAAACTACCCTGGTGTAGTCGCCTTTTACGACACTCGGCCAGGCAATGGGCTTATTCTACAACATCCCCAAGCCAACTCCAATTATGACTGTGGAACTTTATGCCTAGATAGTTGAGTGACTTTGGCCACAACACTACTAGCTTTGGTCTTTCTTTAAAGACATTTTTCTCTCAAGAGTACTACTGAAAACAGCGCATTAGGGGCTTTGGCGATTACGCGCTCCACAAATCTACGTTTTACATACTTACTTCACTGTGGACTTACCTCGTAAACATAATATAATAATCCATCCACAATTTCTGGACTCATTTTGTGCACAGAGAAACTAACTAGGACTCGGTTGGATCACTTGGACGCTTTGTCCGGATGACTCAGTAGGCTGACAGTAGCTACTACACCACAGCCAAGCCCCAGCCCTTGGTCCTGATCAGACTGGCAACAGCAAAGTTTCTGATCCAGAGGACGGCACACGGCCCTCGACGCATGTGGTCCTTTCTGGAGTTGATTGGAACCGTGACATGCCCCCCACCCCACGGTGGGATTGCCGCGGTACCCCCATTGGGACCTTGAACCTCCCCAACTGGGAATGAGAGCGACTACATCACACTACTAGAGACTTGGCTACTGACTGGTGACATGAGGGCACAGATCATTGTGCTCAGAGCATCCTGACTCCAACACGCTGGAGTGACGTCACAGCCGACAGCCGACAACGACCGATGATGATGGTCGGCCAGTCCCATCGCCTCCGGACCCGCCACCGACCACCTTGACACACAGTTAACCATGACACCATTCCACGACATTAAATATACACTCTAGCTTTTTGACGCCCACTGTTGCCATATGGGTACAGCTATGAAGCATCCTGTCCGAGACCGGGTTAAGCCATCATTTGTAATTTTTGACATCCTGGCACTCTGACGCTCAACCCATATGGCAACAGTGGGCGTCAAAGGGCTAGTATTTCCTGCCTCTCAGGCTGTATTCACATTGATACGAGTGCAAGTACGAGTACTGGTTTCTCTGCATTGGTTAGCAAGCATTGCACTATACTGTAAACAGTGTTACGTTATGTGAATATTACGTTATGTGTGCCGTAATAAAGACATAATTATTGACGTCAAAACTTTCTGGCGTCCATTTTTGGTGTTACCATGTCGAAAAAGACGAAACATACACAAAAACTGCTCATATATCAAGTAACTCATACTCTTGTACAGAACAATACATGTGAACTAGTGTTTACTAAAACCCGTACACGGGCACCGGACTTGCACTCGTATTAATGTGAATCACGCCTTAGTCACCTCATATATCCAAGCACTTTGTGCCCGACAGGACAGTTATTGAGGGCCGTAATATTTCTGTGCTGTGGCATAATATGTAAAACCAGTCTGGGCACAGGTTAAGAAAGGTGACTGAATAAAACTAAGTACGGCTTACAAAAAGATTTCAGCCAGAGAGGCAGAATTAAGAAAACCAGAATGAAAGTTAATGAACTTGTTTTAACCACACAACAGCACGCCAACTATGGAGACTTTGCAATCTCAACTATTCCGTTCCGCTGTTCTCTGATAGCGGATTGCAGGAGATCATAGCAGCAATCATGGACTCACGATTTTCTCATTCGCAGCAAGTTTAAGGCCGGGCCATTACTTCAGTTTAACTTCTCTGATGCACAACTAACATTGTCCAGTAACTGGCAATAGCAATAAAAGCTGTGATATTAAGTGTATGGGCCAACATCTTAGAAACTTCTCAGGAAAATCTTAGGAAGATTTCTTAATATTTAGCAATGCAAGGGTCTCAAATTAGGAAATAATGATGCAATAATAATTGTAATTAACTCTTTTTTACCGCGCGATGCTACGCAGAGCGCGGTATTGCTATGGCAAGTTGTCTGTCCGTCTGTCTGTCCGTAACGTTGAGGTATTGTGATTACATAGGTTGGAAATCTTCAAAAATAATTTCA
>Ga0056114_1000944_pt1 | contig 11983 bp, 5 predicted proteins | sample WorMetHERISLAND1_FD_77005 | JGI IMG/M metagenome (GOLD analysis project Ga0056114, IMG submission 77005) | Marine gutless worms symbiont microbial communities from Max Planck institute for Marine Microbiology, Germany - Olavius loisae HERON... ...
TCAACTGCACTGGTTGCGCGTTCCGGAGCGAATTCAATTTCGGTTATGCGCTTTGACGTATCGTTGCCTCAATGGCACTGCGCCACAGTACCTCGCCGAGACACTCCAGAAGTCCGCCGACGTTCAAGTCCGTCGGCGTCTCCGGTCTGCTGCAACGTCGACGCTGATCGTTCCGTCAACGCGCCGCTCTACACTCGGTGACCGCGCCTTCCCGGTGGCGGCTGCGGTTAACCGCGGCTGCACGTGCCTGGAACGCTCTGCCTTCGTCGGTCAGAGCGGCGACCTCACTGCAGTCGTTTCGCCGGGCTGTCAAGACGACGCTGTTCCAGGCAGCATTTACTGAAACTGACACTGACAGCGTGTTTTCGTTGTAATTAACTGTGTAAAGTGCCCCTGTAACATTTTTAATGTAAAGTGTCACTATAATCTTTGCTTTAATAATAATAATAATAATAATACGTCGCTAATTCTTGTTAGCACTTCGACGCTCCGTAAGCAGCGCTATATACATGTACATATTGGTAGTTCTCGATCGTTGGTACGGTGTATCAGGTGGTAATGCTGCGATGCTGTAGACAGTAGCAAGCTGCCCACAGCTTGCTTGCGACAGCAGGCATATTCGCTTTCCCGACTTTTCCGAATTCCATAATTAGGGTTCACTTTACAAAATTGTTTCGGGGTGATACCACTCGAATTTCTGCAACTTCTTTATATAACCGGAAACTCAGTGTTTGGACTACCGTTTGGTGAAAACCGCATGATTGTAGGCCTGTGTTGACATTATACTACAAAGTGACAGACAGACAAACAGACAGAACCATATTGTGCTTAGCAGAGCGGGATTGGATTCAGTAGTGTTTTACGTCCCCGCCAACACAGTATAGGTTATACGGGAGACGGTTTTTACAGGTCACTAACCAACAGTATCAAAGTACTGGAGGAACAAATAGTACATACGGCTCCCACAGAGGGCAGGGTTGCCTGAAGCCTGAACGGCGGTGGGGCTGCCTCCGAGGTACCCCCTGGTACCCTCTGCTTAGCAGAACCGACATGCGGCAATAATTCTACAGTATCAGAACTGTACTGTGTGCAGTACTCACTGAATAAATTACAAACAAAACAGCCAATGAACGAGCACTAAACCTGCACAAATATAAATGCAGTGTCTGTCTACGCAAACATGACGTTCACAGCAGTCCTGACGGCGACAGTAAATCAAAGTATGTCTGGGTCTCGCAGTCCCACGACTGCATGTCATTGACTGTCTGCGTCTCAATGTCGGCAAAGCTGAAATAGCTCGCCAGCATGTCGGTGGTCTGCGTTTCGGTGTGAATCAGATCATCGATGTCGATGTCGATGTCGTCGGCGTCAAAGTCACAGTCCATCGTCTGAGTGGAGACAACGTCGAAGTCGGGTGTGGTCTGTGAGGCAGACGTCAACATCACCCGTGAGAGGTGGCTTGAAGCCGGAGTAGTCTGTTCGTTCTCAATCACATTCAGCAGCTCATCAACAAACGGACTTATTGTCTGTGAACCAATGCAGCTGACACCGAACACTCCAGTTCCCGCAGACTTTTGTAGCTGTTGGGTCTGTGGTACGTTCAAATCAGAAGGAATCTCATCTATTAATTGCCTACCGATGTCACTTAGCATCACATCAGGGGGGAGCAGATGTCCATTTTCATTTGACGTTGCCGGTTCAGACAAGCCCGCATGCATTGCTGATGTTAACGTGCTGTTGGCATTCGGGTACTTCTCGTTCACAGCAAACGACGACCTCTCACACGATGATTCCGACAACAGCTTCGAGGCGATATCGAGCAGATCCTCCTGCTGCGAAGAGCTCAGAAAGCTTTCAACTGTCTGCGTGCGAATGGATTCCAGTTTGGTTGAGAGACGGCCGACTGTCTGAGTGGCGTTGGTGGCTACATCTGGCCACAGTGCACGCTGACTAGACATCCACCAATTTGGAGTCTCGGTGCCTCGTGGTGGGATGTTGCTACCCACCGCCTGACTACTCGCAATTCGACGAAGCTTCTGATTCGTTCCATGAGTCTGCGTGTGGCTGTGCTGTACATCACGTGGTCTCCTCCTTCTCTGAACTCTGGATGACGCCTGCATTCACAACAAATATCATTCGCTCAGCAATGCCTGCAATGAAGTTAATGATACGCCGTCAGGAACGTGACACATTCAACCAAATGCAGCGACACGACTGAACAATCAACAAATGCAATGACATTATAAATTAACATACAGCCCTCAACGTTTGCATGCACTTTGAGATTTTTGCAAGGTAAAATAAAATATAAAATTAAAAGGTGCAAATATACAAGATATTATTCATTACCAGTATTCTGCTCTGCCAGTGAGAACATAAGACAAGCACATTACTGAAGGCATAATAAAGCATTATGGCTGTTTAGGCCTTAAGTTTACATAACAATGTTTACATGCGTGCAGTGGTGGACTGAAAAATCGAAGTTAGTAAAGACTTTTAGTGCAATTGTTTGATAAACTTCAATTACTGTTTGTGAAGTTTAAAACTGTGATAATAAATTTACTTGCCAGAACATTTAATGCCAGTGAATTGTAAGGGTTTTACAGTAAATTCTTGCACTATTATAAGTATCAGATTACTATAGTATTCTGTGTTACAAATACTGCAAATGCTACAACTTTGCTGCTGCAACAATCAATAATATTTATACATTGGTAACTAACTGACTTCCTTTCTGCGGCATGATTTCTGTTACTGCAAAATCCCAGTATAGCTATGCTTCAATATTTTTACAGCCTGTAACCCCAGGCTAAGATGCATACTATGCTAACCTTATGGCATCAGTGACAGATGATCTGGTCTGCCAGTCTACAGATAAAGGTGCTGGATGAATAGGAGAGATATATTTTAAGTTTGCATATCTTCAAACTAACAAACAATGACAGAATAATTACGACACATATGAAGCTAACATTATAAAAAATTTATGCAAGTATAAGTTAACTGTATTGCAACAAACTAAAAAAATTTAGATTGTATTTTGTGCAGTAAAATAACAGTTGCAAGATATAAGTGGCTAGTGCTGTTTGTTTACTTGTCATAAAATAAAATAAATAAAATAACCAGTTGCAAGAATGAACTCCGCTAACATCTAATTACTGACTAATTCAAACATTCAAACGTGGATTACAAGAATGGAAGGCACACACAATACCTGTGAAGCTTTCGACACCTTTGTCAGTCTTGTTGCTGACGTAAGCCAATCAGATGTTTGCGTTGCCGCAGCCACTGTTTTACGCTTCGCTGCTGCGGCAGTTTGAGTGACGACCGACGATGTCGGCTGCTCGCTGGCCATAGACATATCACGTTGTAGACTGTCACCATGCGTCAACGATGAATCCACTTGCAACACCGCAGGCAAACATGCATCACTGGCGGTGACGTCTACCAACCGCGGGGCAATTGTCGGCAGTCGCACACTCCGCCGAGACGTACTGGTACTTGTATTGACAAGAACAAACAGTGGAACTTCTACTCGCAGTGGCAGCAGCGTATATGTTGGCTTTGGATGCAGCGGGACCAATGCTTGCTGGGTTGCACCCGACAATGTTTTGCCGACTCTCAGTTCAGCTGAAACAGCGGCAGATTCAGTACTCAGGTTTGTGTGATCTCCATCACCGTTGTTAACACTCGCCTCTGAAACAGATCCATCATCGGTTGAAGAACGAGGGAATTGCTGCTCAGAACTTTGCACATTGTTTTGATCAGTAGAACTGGTATTCGGACAACTAATATTGGCAAAATCCGTTCCTTCTGCGGCACTGCAGTTGAACTGCTGGTCAGTATGTTGAAGTGCGTCAGATACAGCTAGTGCAGTACTGTCATCAACTTCTATCAATACGTTATCACTGTGATCTGTGCTCTGCAGCCGGTCAGCATTCATACCAGTGTCCTGCTCACTGTGCACATCAGTGGAGACGTCGCTGCAACTACTGGTCTGCAACGATTCTGCTTCATTCAGTTCTTCAGCTTCCTCGTTGGACGGCAAGCTTACATTCTGTCTAAAAAGCAATATCCACAATAATTACTGTGGTGATCAGAAAGTTAACAAGAAAGCCTAGCTAACGCTAAGGTAAGCACGCGATTGCAGTTTGTGTATGAAGGCCCCTGACAATACGGGTCTATCTTCATTCCTTTAGCAATTGTTGCCTGTTCAAATCTGCAAAATCCCGCGAAATTCTCTGAAAATTCGAAACTATAGCAAGGTCATCGATCATGGTGCCAATCGAAAGAGCACATGCAACTTCCAATTAGTCATCAATAGTAACTTTGTATGTATCTCCTATCATTTTCGAGCTACTGAAGCATTTCGCTGGAAAATAACTCGTTTTCCCCGTAACACCCTTGCTTGATGCCCCCTGGCGGAGGAACGCCCTGCGATATCGACGTTATCTGTACACCGCTGAAAAGTACATTTAGTGGGCTATAATTTCGTTGGACATTATGGGTCTATCTTCATTCGTTTAGCCGTTGTTGCTTCCCAAAATCACGAAATCACACGAAATTCCTTCCGACAAAATTTGACCTTACAGCAGTTCAAGGTCATCCAAGGTCATCGATCTTGGTGTCAATTGAAAGCTAGTATGCGACTTTCTACTAGTCATTAATAGTAACTTTGGGGCCATATCTGCTGCCGTTTTCGAGATACTGATGCTTAAAGCTAGAAAATAAGATGTTTTTGCCCACCACTCGTTCTCGGGATTAGAATTTCTGGATGAAACTTAGCCTGCAAAAACTGGAAGGACGGGGCTACCGTATGGTGAAAAATTCATGATCCTATCTTCAACCGTTTTTGTATGATCCACCCGTGTGACAGACGGATAGACGGACAGGCATATAGCGCGCGACGCTAAGCATATGCTTGGGGGGAACCCATTAGAATTTCTGGATGAAACTTATCAGGGTGTCTACAAATTTAACTGAACAAATTTCCAGGAGATTCCAGGAGGGATTTGAAGAAAAATGGATCCAGGACATGTTTGCATTGCTTCGACCTGCTATGCATAATGCAATGTACCAATTTACCAAATCTACTACTTTGCCTAAATATATAACAAAAACATGATATGCACAACATTGGGCCATAGCAAACATAAAACAGGCTGACCAGTTTCTTAAATAAGCGATCCAGTACCCAGTTTTATCATGATTGGAAACCAATGCGGTCAATCATCGACATTTTATACAAATATTTCCAGGAGGACCATATAAATTCAAGGAGATTTCCAGGATTTCCAAGAGGGTTTCAAATTCCAGCAGATTTCCAGGAGTTGTAGACACCCTGCTTAGCCTGCAAAAGCTAGAGGGATGGGGCTACCGTATGGTGAAAAGTTCACGATCCTATCTTCAACCGTTTTTGTACGATCGGTCCGAGTGACAGACAGACGGACAGATGGGCGATAGCATATAGCGTGCTAAGCATATGCTATATGCCGTCACATGCTAAAAAAACTCTTAACTGATATAAGTGAAAACCCAAACATAACTCCATCATAACATAACAATGACTTACCAACTATACTGGTCACACATGGAGCTGTGGTACCAGTGACTTAATAATTTTTCAGCCTGCTTACAAAAATACAGCTTAAATGTTGGTAAGCTTGAACTTTTCAACTTAACACATTTAGAGTCAGCTTATTTTCAGCTAACTCAAAAATTGGTGCTGCATAAATGTACCATCAGTATACTTCCTGTCAATATAGTACATTCTAACATAAACGGTATGCCTATATGATTGTGTAGTTGTGAAATAACGCAAGTTGTACTCACATAATTTCTAACATTAAATAGGCAGACTCTCTATTTACTGATCTGAGGTACTGGCAGGCTACCCCAGCCTACCCGAGACCTTTTTGCAAAAGTAGGTCAGTAGGTGTTGATTGATTGAACATGGTTTTACGTCTGCGCCAACACAATATAGGTTATACGGCCGACGGTATTTACAGGTCAGTAGGCTCATTGGCTCAGCTACTAAAATAAACAAGCAAGCAATACTAGTGCAAGTGGGTAATCAATGCTGTTATATTACAGTAAACTGTTGAAACAGTTAAAAACATAATCCATGACTTGTCCGTCATTGTCCATGACTTTTCATGACCAGGGAAACCCTGTGGAGGAAGACAAGCGATAGTGGACTACCGGAAGTTGCTAAATAAAACGTGTCGTCCATACACTACACATTCGTGAATATTACACCAATAGTAATACATTACTGACTCTATGTGGCAGGTCAGTTCACAGTGCTGCCGCAGATCTTGCTGTGTAGAAAATGCAGCGCGGCAATTGGTGCAGATGAAACGCTTCCGACACACTTTTTCATGGCGCGTAAGTCCTCGATGGAGACCAAATGAAGCAGAGCATGTAGCACACGAGTAACGTTTTGGAGCATGGATCAGCATGTAATGCTAAAAATCACCGTCACCACAGACAGACCTGTCTTAGTATTAGTGTCGTGCAAATAGTGTTTTTTCATTTCGAATCGAATAGTTATCATTCGGTGTCAAAAGTCACGAGTAGTATGTACTTGTTAAATAAATTCAACTGTTTTTATAGCACCGCACTGTTGCGGTTTCTGTTGGAGTTTCAGTACTTGGTGGGCGATAATGGGACAACAGATGATGTCATGTTTGTTGATTTTGTTGGTTTTGCTAGGCGTGGTTGCTAAAGTGAAAAATCAGCATGGTGACGATAAGTATTCGAAAATTTGGAATAACTTTGCTCGTTTCGAATCGAATTGAATACTGAACAATTTGATTCGATTCGAAATTTCGAATATTTGCACAGCACTATTTAGTATCAACTCAATTTCAACAAATTTTGATCTGCACTACGGCACGTTTTAAAAAAGTACGCACTGGAAAATACTGATATAAACTAAATTCAGAAGAATTACAGCAAAAGGAACCAGGATAAATTCTGAATGATACTGCTAAATTTTGCTATTCTCTAAATGACCAAGTTTTTAAGTCAAAATCTCCACAAACATAAATCAAACTTCCCAATGTGGTGTTATTTCTTCACAATGCTGAGCAGCTCAAAAAAATGCCTGGCTGAAAATGAAAACATATCCTCGATCTGCACATCACTGTTAAAGCTGTGACAACAATGACTGTGGCTCTGTAGCAATACAACAGCTTGCATTTGTTGCACATTTTATGCCATTTCGGGAATTCCAGGAATTCCTTGTGCCAACCATCATACTGGCCACTGCTGCCGTTGAAACTTCTTGGCAATTTCCACCTACTGTGTACTACTCACATAATGTCATTCAGTTTAGCACATTAGAAATTCCATAACGCTGTGCTCCACAAATCAATTTACTTACTTGTGACATTGGCAAATGGCAATTTCTTCAGAGGTTGTTGTCTTACTCGTACAGCTGAAGCCCCATGAACGTCTATGCGACTGACAATAATGAATCACGACAAGTAAACGAGAGGTGATTAGATTTTGCGAAAGGTGAAAGCAACTTTTGAACTGTTATCATATGAACATCAATGGCTGATTTGTTAAAAAAACATTATCTGACAAAATGTGGTACTATTGTTCAAAATTCACCCAAGAGCCTTTTACCCTAATTTTATCGCATTCTATTACAATGTAACAATTTTCAATCAATCAATCAATCAATCAATCAATCATAGTTTTATTTCAGACACAGAATAATATAAATATAGAATAATATAAATATTATTCTATATTTAATATAGAATATTAAAAACTATACAAGAAACACGCTAAACTAAGAAATAACAGAAAAAGACAATGAACATAATTAAACATAACACACTTTTGAGTCATGGTGTCAAATTATCACAGATGCACAATAAATACGTGCCAATTTTACGCCACATCTAGTGATGTAAATGCTTCACAAATTTGCAATTTGCTAATGTGATTTAAAATTTTGGAATCCCTTGAGCATATGTCATTAAGATAAACTGTGCATATTAAATACCCGGTAGAACAACATACACACCTGTTTGAGTAATTTGCTGGATGTACAATGCTTTGATCCATTCTCACCATAGCAGCAGCCATTAACAGGGCAGATAAATTTTGAGGCAAGGTCATGGGATGGCTTTGCCAGCTTCACATGTTTTGCAATAGAGAAATCAGCAGCATCCTAACACAATTCAGCAAAATGACTTATAGACTAACCAGTAGCTCACCAAAAAAAACAAAAACAATGTGTATGACAAGTCTGACAGTATTACGCTGCCGATCATACGTGGCGGCTAGCGAGATCACACACTAGTTAAACCAGGTGAATAGCTCAGACTCGGTAAATGTTCAAACTTCTATATCCTATCTGTATGTAAAGCCCCTGTTAGGGATGACCTTGTGGGAATATTGGGATGCCAATTAGTCTCATAAAACTAGAAAGTTGGGACTATCAGGTGACAAAAGAAGTGAACGATAAGTTAAGTCTTTTTGTATACAATACTGGAACGTGACAGACATAAGGACAGACATTGACACTTGACAGACAGCAAACATTGCACTAATGCATAGCATCACCAGGGTCTGTTTTCAATCATGTGTCACATGTAACCAGGTTGCCATTCTCTATGCCAACTCGATAAGCTTTAAAACTCCAAGTTGATCCATCAGTCAACAGGTGATATGATATGATATGATATTAGTGCATGATGCAGGGTACACTAAAAGGCTGGTAAGTGATCGGATTATTCTACCACACACAACAAAAAAAATAAAATTCTACATTCAGTTTAGCGAACTGATGCTACTGCTAGCAATATTTAATAAGTGTCAATTTGTGGAACTCTCATGCGAAATTCACCAACATCATTTCGAGAAAATTAAATTCCAAGTACTGCATGTTGCTTTAGTATTCCAATAGGGGGTTTGGGGAAGGGACCTTATGGGACCAGTATAAAATTACTTAACAAAATAAAATTAGATTACAATGACATTTTGAGTTATGGTGAGAGTGGACACTCTTGCTGAGCATACATCAGTCGTTCAGAACTGATGTATGCAACTTATAGAGTAACATTTGCTGAACTGATTCTAGCAAATTTTAGTTAACATCAGTTTGCTGAATTGAACCTAGAAACTTGGAGACACGCAGCTTCAGTTTGCCGAAATGATCCTATTACTATCATTTGCAAATCGTAACATCACTAATACAAATGAATCCTACATGAACTTTCTAGGCCTAATCTGTCGCAGCAGGAATCAGAACCGTAAATCTGACATTGACAAACCATGACCAGACCAGTGTAATGTAGCGTCATTCAAGAAATGTTTAAGTTCGTGCTGATATATCAATCAAGAAAATCAAATTATACAAATATATGATTATAACAATTATACAAGTTGGGCCATTTTAAACAATTAAACGTCTAAATACTTAAAAATTTACATTACTTCACAGTTCATTCGCCATGGGGCGCCACTAGGTTTTCGTAGTTTTCACGTTTTTTTTTGTTTTGAGATCGTCCCCACCCAAAACCCCTAGTTTTGACCAGGGTCCGCTACTCAGTCAACTGCAGTTTTCCATCAAAAAATGGTCTGAAACATGCAGAACAATAAAAGCTACTGATATCAGGCAGTGTTGGCACGATCTGGGGCGGCGGGCACTTTGTAAATTTTTTACCAATATGAATACAATGTGTGTGCCGTGCACAGATGCTTCCGGTTGTGAACACTACTGTTAACGTGTGTGTGTACTTGTATGTGTGTGAGAGCAACCACTGCAAAACCAGCTATGGGTAAAAAGTGGGAGTGCGGAAGTGCTAACGGGTAAAAAGCAGGAAATTTTCCAGGACGTCTCCTGCTTTTTACCATGTTACAACGGAATCGTGCAAACATTTGCAATAGGTAAAATGTGGGAGTGTGGGAGTTAATGATCTATTAGTATCGGGGCCTCAACAGCTGTTAGTTTACCTATTAGAGACACATTATGCTACATTATGATGTACTATATTACTTAATATATAATCATGACATTATACTAGTGAATTAACTAACTAACTAAAACTAATGTACTAATTAATGAACTAATTAAACTACTGTGCATTATAGGCCTTGTCCCGTAAATAACCCGTTGTCCCAGACTTTTCTCCTGCAGTTTATTTCCCTAGTTCATTTAATTAATTATAATTAGGCTGTTGGTGCATTTATGATTCGTCTGTAAGTTGTGGACTTTGTGCACTTACAATTTAGTTCCATTATGCACGAAGAAAACTGTTTATCAGGGTTGTAGTCTCGGTCTCGAACGTCTCGGTCTCGAGGCGTTTTTTCGAACGTCTCGGTCTCGTCTCGATACCATCACTTGAAAGTCTCAGTCTCGTCTCGGTCTCGAGACTCCAACGTCTCGGTCTTGTCGCGGTCTCGGCTTCTTACGTCTCGTTTACATACAACCCTCCCTGCTGTTTATGCAACGTGTCACTTATAGTACAGTACATGATAGGCATTAATTATTTACCACTTTAGTTCAATTATCAAGAACAGACGCACTTAGGCTACTGTGCTAAGAAAAGTAAGTCCACTGTATTCCGCGCATGTCGGCAGACAGTCGTCGTCATTACGTTGCTTTACGAACACTTCGGCACCGGGACACTTCGATACCAAGACATTTCGGCACCGATGCCGAAGTACCGTATTATTCGGCACTAAGACACTTCTGCACCGGCTAATGTTGCAATTAAGACGTTGTGATTTCTTTACATTGAACAGAAAATGTATGTATATGTATTATATTGTATGCATTATGTACTAAGTAGAGACTGCAGTAAGCCTTTTTTACGCGTTAGCGGCAGTCTGCCGCATCCCCCACTTCCGCACTCCCGCTTTTTACCAACAAACTGCAAACCTTTATGATGCCATGAACTTTGACAACGTGAAACTTCAACGACTGTTTCTGGGGCAAAATTTTGCCGCATCCAGGGATAGGACAAGTAATATCCCTTTTACAGTCTTCTTCTAACTCAGAAATACTTGGACATATTACATGCACTTTATCCATTGCTCAGAAAACTATAGAAAACAAAATAAATAAAAAATAAATCTAACACAGAAATAAATAAACAGTATTCACCGGAAATATTTATTTGGGTCAGACGATACACCGCACCCGACCGCGCCATAATGTAGCATTACCAGCAACCGGTAACGCAACGCAACGCAAGCGTCCGTACCGTGCTGCCTTACCGGGTATTTACCTGGGTAATTAACCTCGTATTTAACCAGGTAAATACCTGGAGTGTATTTACTTGAAGGTTTTTACTTTTTCCCTACTCGCAAACATGCGAAATCTCACGAAATTTTCAGAAAATTGGAACCAAAATGGGTAATAACCCTGTTGGTAAAAAGGTATATACCGCCAACGGTAAATACGTAAATACCTAGGTATTTACCTTTTACGTAAATACCCAGGCTGCTTAAAGGTAAATACTTTTTTTACGTAAACCCTAGCCGTCGCCAATTACGATTTGAGGCACAACGTACCCCACTCTCATTTAACGCCCCTGTTCTGGGGGAACTGCTTAAAATTTCTGGATGAAACTTGCTCACAAAAAACTACAGGGATGGGGCTACTGTATGGTGAAAATTGCATCAGTTACAGTTACAGTTACAATTAATGGGCTAGTTAAGCTGTCAGCTTTTAATGCCCATATCTGTCAATCCAAGTATCTAGCCTCCTTTTGAAAGTTGAAATGGTAGCTGCGGATATAACATCGTCCGGTAACTTATTCCAATGATCTACAATTCTTTGGCTGAAGGAATGTTTTCTTAACTCAAGTCTGGAACTCTTTTTGTACAGTTTGATACTGTGTCCTCTTAATTCGGTAGTTGTTGCTTTCTGAAATAATTGATCTGACTTAATCTTTTCTTTACCGGTGAGAATCTTATATGTTTCAATAAGATCCCCTCTTAGTCTTCTTCGTTGTAA
>Ga0056114_1000945_pt1 | contig 11967 bp, 5 predicted proteins | sample WorMetHERISLAND1_FD_77005 | JGI IMG/M metagenome (GOLD analysis project Ga0056114, IMG submission 77005) | Marine gutless worms symbiont microbial communities from Max Planck institute for Marine Microbiology, Germany - Olavius loisae HERON... ...
GTACAGAATGGCGCCATTGCCAGAAGTCGATTAGCGGATGTCTTCATTAAGTAATTAAAAAGTTAATAGAGCTTAAAATTGTCTTGTGTGGCAAACCCTATTGCTTACTACTGACAGCTTGTATGACATAATGTACGCGCGCTTTATAATAACAGAGTTCTTTACTCGCAAGTAAGTAAGTAAGTGATAGATTTATATAGCGCCAAAGTCTCGGAAGAGAATCAGGGCGCAGTATAGGGGCCGCTAGGGGGCAAGATGGGCTGAAAGAAAGTAGTTCGTCTTAAGATGACGTCTGAAGAGTATGTTTGGGACTGGCGGATGTAAAGAGGTATGGAGTTCCATATTTTGGGCGCAGCGACGCAGAAAGCGCGAGCACCAAATGAAAGGTTATGTTACCAAGTTACTTCATCAACTCTCTGACCGGGCTTGAGGTCACTCAGTCATAGCCCCAATCAATCAACGTGTGGATAGGCGAGGCCTATGCCAGGGCTAGTGATAGGTATATGTACATGGGAGAACGGACGTTGATGGCGTTCACTGATAAACGGCTTCTATCGCGCGCCCTTGTGCAGAGCTACAGAGCGCGATATAGCTGTAGCATTTCCGTCTCTGGCCATCATACTCCGGTATTGTGTGAAAACGGCTAAACACAGTGCGACATGCCCTGTCCTGGGGCGTAGCCAGAAACTGCATGTGGAATGGGGTGGTGGGCGTGGCCTAATCCTACTTATATCTGTTTGCTTTTTCCGACGTCTATTTGCCCACCCCTCGCCAATTCCCATATCTTCGGCCGGCACATACTAATGGTAGGCCTACTAGTTACGTTATACTATAACAAGTTACTTTGTCTTTATGGTGCATTACTTTCATTCTTAATTCAATTTCTATTTCTACCGAAATTAGTGAAAAAAATATAAACATATACGGTCAATAGGAGAGTTTTTGATACTTCTGGACACATATAAAATATTTAAATTTTAAACGTTTTTAGTCCACACAAGCCTATTCTGTGCTTCTAAAGAACACACTGAAATTGCTATAGGCTTATTGGCTCTCTCGGGGTCTTAGGCCCCAGGCCCCTCTGGCTACGCCCCTGGCCCTATCGTCAAAATTCTTTCATCGCCGGATGTCGCAAGGTAGTGTAGCGTGTCTAAGGCTGTTTAAGGTCTGGTGGAAAATTTGGCTTAGGTTTTGTAGCAAGGTTACTGCTGAGTCAAAAAGTGGAAGAATTTAAAAAATGACCAACTGCTGCAACACAACAGCCTACTGCCAACGATATGAACGAACATCGAACAGTCGAGTGGCATGAATGAATAACTTAGACATTTTGTGGGACTTTGTTTTTGTGCTTGTTCATGTACGAGTAAGCTACCAAATTTGGCATAATCCCTGTTCGGGAATCCGGAGGGATACCAAAAATTCACAGAAGTAGAATCGAATTCGAAGGGATTAGATCTTCGCAGCTTTACAATACGAGGCTCTTGCTTCAAAGGCATTCGCAAGAGGGCGCAGCCTGTCTCGGTGAAAACAGCTAGTAAGAAGAACTGACAAAACGCTCTGAATCGATTCCGAACATGATCTCATAATATCGTCAGAACACATTGACACAGTGGTCGACAATGACAAATAGAAACAGTCAACATCGATGCGCGATAATAGACAAACTTGACAGTTGACACTAACTGACTGGATAAGGTTTAACGTCCCACTCTGAAGACGACAGTTTTACACAAACATCGCATGCCACCATAAAACAGCGCAATAAACACGTACGTGTAAATCCACGTACATTACATTAGGTCTAATGAATGTCTCACTAGACACGATACGTGACACTCAGATGGCTAAACGGACGCAAAATAATCACAATCAGACATGGGCAAATCATAAGCACGTTCAGATGTAATTTGTATCAAATTAAACGTCTATAGTGAAATTTAATTACCAACTACAAATCACTTTTAAAGATTTTGGCTAAATATCTACACAACTGGGAAATTCTGCAAAATAGCCACGTCTCTTCATGACCAGGTTACGACGTGCGTCTGTAAGGTAAGTAGTGCGAAATACTGAAAATAATGAACAGAAAACACGCCAACACCAACAGATGATCTGAGTAGGTGCAATTTTGTTCAGTAAACATACTGTAATTTGCCGTTTGAATACAACACAAAAATTACTGAACTCGCAAAAAGTAAATTCATTGTTACTTACAAATTACCAGTGTAATTAAACCGTGCAATTCAATTACATGAAATAAAATTATTGCCCATCTCTGTCCTCTGATAATAATGAACGACAGTAACAAATCAATACGTTAGTCCACCACGCAACACAAACACAACATACTGTCGATCAACTGGTTACCAGTAGTAGTAGTAGTAGTACAAGTGCCTGTCAATCATCAGCATAACAGTTTATCATTTCATTCCGGAACTGAACACGAGATGAAGCTCAGCTGTTGTAGAGAAAACGCGCGTTGCTCCACATTTAATTGATTGATCGAATGTCACAAGAACATACATCGCACAACCGCAGTTGTACTTGATATTTTGATTTCATGTTCGTTTCTATTTAACAGTACAATGCTGACATTCCGGTCACGTGACCTGACAGATGGTTCCAGGCTGACGTCTGACAGACACTGAAGATAGCAACATCACTGAACGTCGTAGTGCAATAATCAAGACATCTATTACACATCTGTAACTACACATACGTACACACAGTACTTACAAGTTGCCCTTAGTGTGACCAGACAATGCTGAACATTCATTCAAGCCAGTTATCACACACACAACAATAAGTCACTGTATAAACAGCCACTCGTTGATAATTAATAATTAAGCTAATTGCTAATTACGATCTGGTTTTTGAGGTATCAGACTTCGAAAAAATGAACTGCCTTCAAGGTCACTCTAGGTCGTTAAAATGGTGAAAGATGACACAGGAAAACAGACAAGATATTTTGTTGGTACATGTATATGCTGCAGATGTGTATCCATCCTACACAATACATAATATCGTTAATGAATACAATATGCACAGTTTGTTGAGCATGGTTTAACGTCCCCAATAGACACAGTTTAGGTCATTTCGGAGACGACGTTTTACAAATCTGATGACCCGACCAGTGTCAAAGCACTGAAGGAAGGTGGTTGCAAAGAGACGAGACAATGTGCTATTCTGATAGTCAGGCTTACAAAAGTTAGCACAGGCCGCAACAAATGTTTATACTGAAGTGAGGTTATCGGTAATACACCTTCAATAGATCACATACGGACTTCCTATTACACACTGTTCCAATATCTTGAACAGATTTTGACAAACTGCCACATTAATGAAACTTCATAAACTTATTACACCAACCTCAATTTGAACTCTCAAAACTTCAGAAAAAATATTTCATGTAAGAAAACAATGACAACAAAGATATAGATACACATATTAGGAGAAGTGTGACGGGCAGACAGACAGAAGCACAGTCAGAATTGTAACATTGCGTTCCACAATTTGTACAGCAACCAGTGACAAATGTAAACACCAAAACACAAAGCTCAAGAGATGGAATGAAATCGATGAAATCAGATACATGAAAATTGAATCCAAAAAAAACATCACATGTGCCAGTAACTAAACCCGGTAGCACAGCCCTGCTGTGTAGAGGAGGCAGCCTTAATAAGTACATCACATGCACTGGATAATCTTATACTTCAGCAAAACCATCACAGAAAATTCACAATAACAGTGTTTGTAAATCAGCAGAAAAAGTTCAACTTAAAAAAAGCCATGAAGCATGGTAATTTTTCCAAGGAAGTTAGAAAATGATGAAGTTTATTCGCTACACAGGCAGAACACAATATACAGTGACAGACAAACTGATAGAGAGATACAAAAACCACGTGAAAAGAGAAGATTAAAACTAGGATTAAAACTAGTTGGACCTAGGTTTATACAAATAGATTAATTACGACAGACACGTCTTGACTGCAGAGAAAACCAGCAAATAGATCTGAGAGGTAATCAGAATAGACTGCATTGATTTTGATCAGAGAGGCCTGCTTTTGACTGATTGATGGAGCATGGTTTAACGGCTGCACCAACACAATATCGGTTATACGGCCGACGGTTTTTACAGGTCTGATACCCAACCAACAGTGTCAAAGCACTGAAGGAGGGTGGCTAGTCATCCAGACAGGCCTCAGTCTAACCAGGCTCACCTCACCGCGTTACAATAATACAACATGCATGCAGATATAATACAAGAAAATAATCTAACACACAAAGTAATCTAAGCACAGTGAGTGAACCCATTGAGATGAAGCCCATCTGGTAGACAAAACCTGTGAGGTGTTCAAATGACTGTGCAACTACAGAAAGATACACAATACCACTACTAGAGAGCAGTTATGACAATATTCCCTCTTGCTCCTGACAGAGAGGCCTGCTAACACACAACATCGTACACTGACATCAGTGCAAGGCAGATGTTGTGCAGTGATGGCCCATTATAATTTCAAGAAATCAACAGATTATTACATGTATTTATTATCATTTCATATGTAGACAAAAACACGAGGCATTAATATAGTATAAAATCACATTGTCAGTAAGTCACACGAACCATTATGACATATAGTGTACCAGGTCGGCAATATGTCAACTCTAGAAAGGCGCCCTTGATAAACAGCATATCTCCGATACTGGCCTCCTAATCACTTAGACACTTGGTAATGGTCAATCAACGTGACAGATATCATAAAACTGAACCGACTGGACAGTGTAGACCTGTTCATCAATACAATCTTGAGTTATTATGCCTTGTATAGAGCACATTTGGTAACAACTATCATGATATGGACTAGAAACAGTATCAGTGAATATCTGCATCTTCATACAACAGCAAATAAAACCATTGTTCGAATCTGATAGGATGGATGGAAGGTTAGGGCTTTTCGGCATTTTAAGCACGCAAATAGTAGCTATCATGCCCGAAAGTTAATTAGTAAGACCAATGGTGTATACAAAAGAAAAAATTCTTTTAGGATAAGTATTATATGAGATCTTTGGGAATAGAAGCTGTACAGAAATTTTGGCAAGATATCAAAATCTGCACAACTACAGTTAATAAAGAATTACAAGGTATACATACTTAAGAAGTAAGAGTGGGTTAGACATGTAGTGAGGTGATTATAAAGCCCTGGCGACTTAACTGACTGAGTTTCAGAATATACCTATACTTACCAGTATAGGTACACAGGAATAGATAACCGAGTTGATTAGTAGTTAAATCATTCAAAATGTGTTGCCAATTATCAAATAAGTGTTTTTAAGTGCACGGTTGATACAAAAGAAAAACAATAAATTAAGCCTTAAAACGGCAATTTTTGCGATATTTAACAAAAACTGACAATTATGGTGCAGTTTTTATGAAGATCACCCATTTGTGGTTTCATTTTTTAGCTGACAGTACTAATCGTCACGCTTATGATAAAGTGTTGCGTCCATCGTCTGTCTTTGACGTTTTGTACTGTGGCTAAATGGTGCGTTCTAGAGCAAAAGTTACTATTGACAGCCTATAGGAAGTCATATAATTATGAGAAATCGATTGGTACCAAAATGAATGACCGTGACCTTTGTTTAGAGGTCGTATTACATTCGCCATTGAATATCTCGGAAACTGTTAGATATATAGGCTTGGTTCCAAATGACCACCAATAGCAAGTAGTCTATGGGGAATCAAATGGTCATGTGACTGATGGCTTCTTGTTAAATTTTTCTGACACAGTAACCCTGAAAGGTCAAACTCGTGACCCCAATACGCTTAGAGCGTATTAGGGTCGTATTGCGAGCGTATTGAATCTCAAAAATGGCTAGAGATATAGACTCTGTTCCAGAGGATCACCAATGTGAAATGGCCTATGGGGAATCCAATGGCCACATGAACGATGACGTCACGTGACCCGAAAGGCCAAACTTGCGACCACAATACACTAATAGCCCGATATCTTGAAAACAGCTGGAGATGCTATTTATCAACAATCGCTAATTGCTGGGCAGTTTGCTGTGATGCAGTACCATCGGCTATTCTAGCGTCAGAGTCGCTTCTTGTTAAATTTTTCTCAGACAGTAAACTTGCACATTGATAGCACTCTACAGTTTGACAAGCACAGAAGCTGCTGCTTTAACTTTAAAGTTCAAGAAAGAACAAAATCAGTGTTTCAAATAACAGTTCAAAAGTTCACGTACATTTTTTGCGAGAGGTGGGAAAAATCAGAAATGATAATGATAGACCACTTACCGAGTTGGCCCTTAGTGACTCTTTAAAAATAAGCATGGCTTAATTTTAATGTAAATTACACATTCAATGCAGCAGAAAAGCTGCAATATATATAACCTAATAACATATTCTGAATCATAGAGAGCTCATAAAAGTCGCCAATAATTCAACAGACACAACAGCATTATTAATGCATAACATCACAACCCACGTAACTTAAACCACTTAGCTGAATCCCAAATGAATCTCAGATTAGTGTCAATGCACAATTCCAGCCAGCCAGGCAACACCATAAAAGCATAAAACGTCAGCCACAGATACACAGAAGTCCAGCTATCATTGTAAAAACAGTCAGTTTTCCATAGATTTGCCCTCATCTATAATTCCGTTTGATTACATCAAAGTAATACAGTTACTACATGCAAATGAAACTGACAGAGATAGGACAGAGAGATACCACACTTTACCAAATAACACAATTTACATAGCTACACGCAATAGTTTAGAATAATGACTGTAACAGTAAAAATGAATAAGTAACTGCATTTACTATATGAATTATGATACATACACAATACAGGCTAGCCACGACACAATACACTCCTACTGATCAGTGCAGTATCTCACACAGGACTCATTTTAGCCTCACATCTGCTGCCAGATTTTATGCACAATGTCTGGAAAATCATATACAGCACATGTTGAATCCGCTTCTCATCTGTTGCTAAACTAGCTCAACCATCTGTATCTTCCTCATTACAAATCATCAATTGCTGCTCTTTTCGATATGCATCACCTCACCTGTGGAATCAGCTCCCTCCTTCATTCCGTCAACCTCTTCCTGTTTACTCTCCTCCAGGTTCACCTCATCTTGCAGATATCACCCCATTACAGTCCCTGTCTTTCATCTCACCATCCACCACTCCCTCAGCCTTTCACTTCAGACTTAAAACTAATCTATTCCACAAATAGTCTTTCTGGTTCCATTTGGACTGCCTTCTCGGATCTTGGACTTTACCAAACTTACTGGGCATAGGTGTTTGTTTGTTAGTATCTTCTTTTATACGGTATTTTATATTTTTGGTTTTGTTTGCTAGATTAAGCTGACCCCAGCTAGAGGGTTGCAGTCTATGTTAAACTCCCTCTATTATATCGTATCCTAAGTTCCAACAAATTTCCACAGTGCTCACTTTTAACTCGTGCAATTTCAGCGTCTTCACTGCAGAACTTCTAGCAAACGGGCTCACAGCAAGTACAATGTAAACACAGTGATTTATTGTAAATTATAATTAGGCCCCATTCAAAAATAAATTCATTTCATCAAAGAGTTATTCTAGCACTAAAACTAATAACATTTTGTAGACAGTGTCTGTACACAGGTACAAAAGTGAACGAACAGACAGCTGCAAGCATTTTAAGGAGAGCAATTAAAATTCATTGGCAATTACGACAAAAACGGGCCAACAAACCTTACATCAGCTGCATGCTGACATAAGGCTTGGTGGCTCACTCAACACATATGAAGTCTGGCACACTCGAAGCGCCATGCATTCTTGACATGTGGGTCTGTAGGTTTTCCTTCCGAGTGTAAGACGAATCACACAAGGTACACTGATATGGACGCTCGCCCGTGTGTTGGCGCTGGTGGCGCTCCATCGACGCTTTCTGTGAAAACGAGCGGCCGCAGTACGGGCACGGAATACGATGATGGGCCGAAGTGCAGTGGTCGCAGAGCTCTGAAGAACTAGCAAAACGCGTGCGACATACATCGCAGACGAACGGATGCGACGGATCGAGTTGAGCTATTGCACGCAAAGTCTGGCAGGACAAAACGCCACGGCGCGTCATCACCTGAGGATCATATAACGTGCCATTCACAGCCATCATACTGTCCTCTGCACCAGACATTTCCATCAACCCAGATGAATCTGCTGACCAGTAATCAGCTTGTTGTTTGCCAAACTCGGACTGTAGAGATGGATGTCCCGAAATGCCACTGTCAAGCAAGGTATCTCCGTCAGACTGAATGCTCATTAGTCCATCGTCGTCGACTGGTTCACCTGTATGCTCAAACAGGTGACGTTCTCGAGTTGATTCGCACGGAAACAACAAAGCGCAAAACGGACAAGCATAACGACCGTGCAATGTTGCACAGTGAACGTTGAATGTCGGAAAGTCGGCAAACAACAGTCCACATAAATCACAACTCCGCGGCGTCGACTGCTCAATTCCATTTGCTGACTCGTCCAGACTTTCGTCGTGTTCGTCAGCAACTGTATCAGGAAGGTCTTCATTGTTTGTGTTTTGAGATGCTGGTCTAACAGGAAATTCATCGTTACTACACTGCCTTGGCTCGGCAGTACCTGGAATTAGTTTCAGTGGCGGTGGGCTGCTCATAACTGGGTTTGAAACCAGCTTTTCCAGTTCCGTAATTCCAGCAGCAGTTCTTGAGTCCCTACTTGTGCTGTGTAGAGCCTTCGCAACTGCTGTCTCCGCATGATTCCTGCTGCAACCCGCATCAGCCGAGCGCAGTCTCCTTGTCGACTGAGTCTGTTCAGCACAGGTATCATTTTCCGCATTACTCTTCACATCGGTATTGGAATAATCCGGCTCTTGCTTTACTAGGTTCAGATCGGGCGTGCATTCTGGAACATTTACACTATCAGTTCCAACACGGTCATATGCCTGATTCGCATCTCGGTCTCCCAATTTTCTCTTCTTGTTTGCAGGTGGCTCCAGCTGATCCGACTGTCTAACCAGGCCATTCATAAAGGACTGATCTGATCCAGATAACAACCACTCGTTCACATTTTCTTCGACAGCTTCGCTTTCTTCGTCGGTGACGAGCTCGTGAAACTTGAAGACAATTGGCCGTGGATCGTTATGACTGTCATCTGCTTTATTGCCGACACGATGCCGACTGACGCAAATAATAGCATCCACTTCAAAGCCACCGCAAGCATCTTGACCAAGATGTGTCTTACACAGGAATACAATGGACTCGCGCAATAGCTTCCGAGTCGTTTCACGATCCATCTTCCTGCTACACAACATCATTGACTTCAATTCATTTTTATGCTGTATACTGGTAACACAACAATAAAAATAAAACTAAACTGGAAATATAGGACACAGCCCAACTTGAGGCTGCCCGGTGCCCCAAATCCGAATGGAAATACTATTTAGGGGGTTGTAGCACGTGTAAAAATTTTAGGCGGCAGCACCCCATAATGGCCAAAATATAGTTTCGTTAAAAAGTCCACTTGGGTGGGTCTACATTAATGCCTATAACATTTTTGTTAGTGGACCAAAGTTCGCCAATTTTTTTAACCCAATATGTAGTTTTCAGATTTTCGTTAAGTCGATCCGTTTCAGAGATATTTGCGATCAAGTCAAAAGTTGCAAAAATCACGACTAATTTTCATATTTTTCCCTCCCAAATTTCGTTGGGGTACCCCTCCCAAAAGTTGTACCCACGTTATCACGGCTGCCTCTTGGCAAGTCGCCTGGCAAAAGTTTCGTGAGGTTACTCCCACTAGCCCCAAAGTTATAGGCGAAAACACACTGAATTTTAAGCCAAAATTTAAATGTTCACGCTTGAAATTTTGTGGGAGACCCCCGACCCCGATTGTGATATGCACTAACAAGTCTTGGTGAATCTCTAGCACGTGTCGAAATCTGACGGGCCAAAATGTAGTCTTCTAAAGAAAGTGCACTTGGGTGGGTTAATGTTAATGCCTATAACTTTTTTGTTTGTGGACCAAAGTTCACCAATTTTTTTTGCCCAATAGAGGAGGGTTTGTAGTTAACAACGCAGCTTTCTGATTTTCGTTATGTCGATCCATTCGAGAGATATTTGCGATCAAATTCGAAAGTTGTCAGAAATAGTTTCAAATTTTTGACATTTTTGCCCTCCCAAATTTTGTTGGGGCACCCCTTCCAAAATTAGTGTCCATGTTATCACCCCAGCCTCAAGCCACATACCCTGGTAAAGTTTCGTGAGGTTACGCACACTACCCCAATGTTATAGGTATTAACACGTGTAAATTGTAAGCCCAATTTTAAGTGTTTGCCCTTAAAATTTTGGGGGACCCGACCCCATTTATGGTATGCACTAGCAAGTCTCGGTGAATCTCTGGCATGTGTAAAAATCTGAAAGGCAGCACCCTCTAGGCGCCTAAATATAGTCTCCCGAAAACGTCGATTTGGGTGAGTCCAAACTCACATGTCCTACTTTCTGGATAGTGGACCAAAGTTCACCGGACTTGTTTCGCTGAACACAGGAGGAATCCTTCTCGATCACATGTCTTTCCAATTTTAAATATCTTCAGTGGTTAAGTAGATATTCGCGATCGCAGTCGGAAGTTGTGTAAAATCGCCCCAGATTTTGCATGTTTTTGGCCCAAAATTTTTAGGGGGCAGACCCCAAATTTTTGGACCTGCATTATAAAATCCAGATACAGATACAGATCATGTGGCAAAGTTTCATGGTGATTGGCTGAGGGAGCTCGGAGATCCCGTGGTGGAATAAAAAAAAATAAAACATCTGTAGTAAAACATAAGGCTTTCCGGAACTACCGTTCGGGTTCCGGGTGGTCTAAAAACAAGTCAGTAAACATTTATTGGGAGAGAATGCACGGTCCATTAAAAACTGGACCAGTCCGGATAGTGTTTTCCAGCTGAGACAATACAGATCAAAGACTGGCAATCCAGTCAAGCGGGCAAGGTTAACAGTTAATGTCAGGTTACATGAACAGGGTGGCACAAAAAAGCAAGCTGCAACGAAATATTGGCCAATTTTCAAAATTTTTTCACCAGCACATTATGTGGAAAATTTGCAAGAAAGTGGTTAATAAATATACTGCCATACCTTAACTGCATCGATACACTACCTTGTGAAATATAAATTTTCAAAAATCACTATAATCACAAGAAATACATATGCAAAACTTACTTCATAAACCAACCATTTACTAGTTTTCTTAATTTAAATTCTGTTTAGTTTTAGATATACTTCTGGAGTTTGTAAACGTAAGAAAATACTGTTGTACAGGATGAGCCAAAAATTACGCTTCAACTTTTGTTCATATCTTCAAAAAATTGATGGACTTTAAATAGAGATGTCAAGCGATTAATTTTTTAATCGCGTTACTTGCATTACTTGCATTAGCATGTGATTATTTTTAGTTGTGTGTTAATGCGTTGATTAACGCATCAATTCGACAGGTCTATTTATGTTGTATGCTGCCGTCAGATACATCTAATCTACAAGATGCAACTGTCAAACTTGCCATCAAAAGCAGATGTTGTACAGGATGAACCCAAAAATTAAGCTCCAACTTTTTTGTTCATATCTTCAAAATATTGACGTATTTTAAATAGAGCTGTCGAGTGATTAATTTTTTAACGATATTTTTTTAATTACGCTAACACATGTGACTAATTATTTTAATCGTGCATTAATGCATTAATAAACGCATCATTTCAACATATTGACTTTATTTACGTTGTATGTTGCCATCAGCAAACAACTACACATCTCATATACAAGATGTGACCACTGTCAAACTTGCCACCAAACAATTTTTACCGCGCGATGCTACGCAGAGCGCGGTATTGCTATGGCAAGTTGTCTGTCTGTCCGTCTGTCCGTAACGTTGAGGTATTGTGATTACATAGGTTGGAAA
>Ga0056114_1000946_pt1 | contig 11956 bp, 5 predicted proteins | sample WorMetHERISLAND1_FD_77005 | JGI IMG/M metagenome (GOLD analysis project Ga0056114, IMG submission 77005) | Marine gutless worms symbiont microbial communities from Max Planck institute for Marine Microbiology, Germany - Olavius loisae HERON... ...
CAGCGGGCAGTTCACCCCCATGCGGTTACCTGTCAACACTGATACACACTACTTTAGTAGGCCTCGAACCCGCAACCTTCCGATCGTTGGTCCGACGCGCTACCAGTAGTGCCACCGAGCCCGGATGTCAATAATTACAAATGACGGCTTAACCCGGTCTGGCACAGGTCGCTTTGTAGCTGTAGGAATATGGCAGCAGTGGGCTTTAAAGGGTTAGATACATTGTTATGACAGTATGAAAACGTGGGGTTACTTGGACTGTGATAAGTTCTGCTGTAGCAGCTGGTTGGTTAGCTGGAGAGAGACCTTGTGATGTGACCAGAGAGTGTGTCAGTGTGGTGTGTTGTATGTGATCAGCTGATGAGTGTGTCCGTCAGTCAGGCTGGCGACTACCAGTGCACAGCCGCTAATGAGCTCGGCAGCTGTACCACGTCCGCTCGTCTCACTGTGACTCCAGGTTCCATATGTCAACTGATTGCTTGTCTCGTCGACTCTCTATAATTGACACTTCAGAAATCTCCTCCACACAGAAATACCAAACATATCTACTACTACAAGTACCTACTGTAGGCTGGGACTGGTTGTGGGTCAATTTCTAACAAAAGTCTGTTGTTATAGTTTCTTGGGCAATTCAGTAATTACATTTCTCACATGTGAGCAGTGGAAACTTTCCAGGTGATCTGCGACAAGCTGGTGTTAGCTTTCAACGATTTAGACGGCTACTAAAGACATTTTTGTTCGGGTGCTGAGATCACGGTGCCTTGTGACTAACTGTTAAAGCTGCGCCTCATAAGTTTTCTTATTTACTAGAAACCTCACATGCTAATGAGTATTGTTGAATATTGATTATATTGTAATCATGTGTACATATATGTATTGATGATTGATAGTTCTCTGTGTAATGCTTTGCTGTTCATACTAATGTCCAGTGAGTGTGTTCATTTGCAGCCTGTGGTGCTACAGTGGGAAGGTTTAATGACGTCAGCAGTACAGCTACAAGTCCAGGTAAATAGTCAAATACCATCTGTCTGACTTTTTTTAGCGTCAGTACGTTGATGTCATTGCTGATAGATAAATCACAGTTTTAATGCTATTGCTTGTTTTCTGGCGTTAACAGTTTTCCAAGACAGTACCTGTGAACTTAGACATGCAGTTGTTATGCTTTTTCGTCACATCTGTCACTGCATGATATTAGCCTAACGTGAACTGTTTTGTCGTAGACTCAAGTGCCCAGTTTCTGTTGAAAACGGGATTTGACGCAAACTACACACAGAAAGCCGAAATTGCCAGGTAATTTCTCGTTGATTTACCGTTGCAGTGGCATAACTTGCACAGTAAATCATGACACTTTCAAGGTTCAACCGTTGCTGCTGCCGGGAGGTTCAGGCACTGGTATGAACTGATCGTCTTCACAGTGATTGACACCGGCCTTGTAACATCCTGTCTGTACTGGTACTGGCCAAGAAAACAAGCTAGACAAAACGATAAACAGATGGTACTCTGTTGTTATTGACATAGCGTGGTCGACGGTCGTGTTGTACTTGTGTGTGCGCGCGTGCAGAGGGCGTTTTTCAGTGGTGCAGCAGTGCGTTGACAAGCAGTCTGGTGCCGTCGTGGCGGCTAAGTATGTGAGTCGATCGCTGGTCAGTCTCGATGCCGTTATGACGGAAGTGAACACAATGCGCAACCTGAGGCACGTTGCTCTGATTCAGCCGAAATGTGTCTACGAAGCCGATACTGCATACATCATTATCATGCCGCTGTGAGTTGGCTTTGCTGCTCTCTGGTTGGTTTGTATCTCGCTAGTGTTGATGTGCCATGTTGTCCTTTCCTGTCCTTAATTAAACATCTCCTAAAGTGGATCAGTTGGGATTGTCATTAGACATAGTAATTAACTAAGTAAGATTATTTCTAAATGGCGCAATTAAAATAGTTCACACTGCGCCATGGCCCCACTGTCCAAACAAAAATATCTCTTAGCAACTGCCAGATCCTATTGTACGATAAGTCAGCTTCTTTCAGGTGCGATGGAAGACTGTTTTGAGTTTTGTTTCATTCGACTCGCATCACTCTGAAATATTGTGTGCAATTTTGTTGTCAATTTTAATGAGGAATTTTCTTTATGCTGATGTTTTTATTGTGCTGCTGAATTGCCGGCACAGGTATCATCGAGAGGACACAAGTGGAAAGTGGCCGTTTTGTTTCCATGATAACATAACGTTTAGCTACAGAGTACTCCTGTGGGAGTAAAGATCAAGTGCTATTGCACTGGTTTGTTAAAATAGTTATGTGGTGTATGTGTGTGATGTGCACACTCTGACTCGACTTTTTCTTGTTGTATTACAGTGCAATTGCAGTGCACTGTTGTGTTTTGTTAAATTGTGTCTTTTTGCTACTGTTTGAAAGGATCAGCGAAGGTCGATTGTTTGACTACATCTGTCGTAAGCAGCAGTTTGTTGAGTCGGAGGCGGCGTGTTTTATACATCAACTGCTGGACGCCGTCCAATACCTACACAGCTGCTGCATTGCCCACCTTGATATTAAGGTTCATATCTCATCGAATGTTTCACTGCATGATATCAACACAAGGAATTGAACATGGATGATGTGTCAGTCGAGTGACAAAATGCAGAGACATTCATCTGTTGACAGCCGTGTCCCGTGTAGGCTCGGGAATGTTGTAGAACAGGTAGAACATTTGTAATTTTTGACATCTGGGCACTATGACGCTCAGGGATGAGCGTCAGAACGCTCAGCCCTGAGCGTCAGAGTGCCCAGATGTCAAAATTTACAAATTACTGCTTAACCCGGTCTGGCAGAGGATGCTTTATAGCTGTACCCATATGGCAACCGGGGGCTTCAAAGTGTTAAGTCATTTGGTGATTGTAGTCACAGAGTATGACAAATACTTCGCTGATCTTAACCTGTACTGAATTAAAGGGGCACTGTTTGTTTGTTTTAGTTTCTGGCTACGTGTGCTAGATTAAGCTGTATACTCCGCTTTCGAGTCCACGTTAAACTCTTCTATCGTATCGTAAATACGTAGAAGATGTTGTTACCTGAGCCGACTGGTGGCCAGTAATTGGTTAATGGTAGTTGAATGCCGTGTGTTAATACAGCCGGAGAATCTGCTGGCGAGTGTCACACCGACACGGACAACTCCGCTGCTGAAGCTCATTGACTTCGGTGACGCGCGTCACATCTATGATGACAAGTACGTTCATCGGCTGAAGGGCAGCGCCGAGTTTGCTGCACCAGAGTTGATCACAGGCCGACCGGCTAGTCTGCTCTCTGATATCTGGTCTGCTTCATTCAGATGTCTCTATAGATGGACTTAACCGTCTTTCTGTCTGTGTGCAGTCTAACTTTCATCATGTTGACTAGTCCCAGTAATGAGATGATTGCTCTTTATAGCGCGGTTCGCGAATGACGTCATAAATAGGTCATATTTTGAAAAACAGTACTAGCTTAATTTTGTCCATTAAAATGTTGTCCCATCTTTACGCTAACACGCTGTGTCTACGTTGAGACAAATATGCCAAGTACTTTTTAGTTTTAAATGGTGTTAAAATTGAAATCACACACAATATTGTGCCCGTTAATCTTCACTAGTCCATTAGCGTCACGTGGTGCGTCCGAATGTTTGTCCGATTGTGCTAACTAGGTCAAACCTATATTTTTAGAAACATCGCTGCAATGGCAAACAGTGCTATTGAGCACTCATGTTCATTTTTATTTACTTTTCTGTGTACAATTTTATAATAAATTATAATAATAATAAATAATATCTTACTGCTGCTGTGACGTAGGAGCGTTGGAGTTGTTGTCTACGTTATCGTCAGCGGTGTTTCACCGTTTCTTGATGACAGTCTTGACGAGACGTGCTCAAACATCGTCCGCCGTGACTTCTGCTTTCCACACGAGTATTTCTCTGGTGTGTCCGGCGACGCTAAAGACTTCATCTCAATGCTGCTGGTCTCTGAAGTCGTGTTAGTGTTTGCTATCAGACTTCTGTTGAATAATGCATTGCGTACTCTGTACTCTCAGATGGCGTTACTGCTGGCTTGGCTTCTAATAAACTTTAACTACCTCAGGCATGATATAGCCGCTACTTGCATGATTAAAAATGCCGTTAAACCCTAACCATCCATTCATCCATGCCAGCTTGACTGCTGCTGTTGCCAGAAACCATTGGGAAACCACAGACTAATGCAGAAAATGAGAAAAGTGGCCTTTTAACACAACAGTAAGCAACTGACGTTAGTTGCTGAAATACTACTGTGACAGTCCCCGACTGTTGGACATTTACTGATCTGCTGCGGTGATGTATAGTTGTGTGTCGCTTGTGGTGGGACAGGTCGAGGTGTAGTGCGAAGTCGTGCATGGATCACATGTGGCTACGCAAGAATTACACCCAGCGAAGTGCGACGTTGCCCGTCCGACCGATCGCCGTCAGTCGACTGGCGGACTTCATCGAACGCCGCCGTCATCTGGTGTGTTGCACTGTCACTGATACTGAGGAGAACAGTTGATTTGACTCTATGTTATGCTCTGTGAACGATGTCAGACTCTAACAGTGTATTCAGGCGTAGAACATCGGTGACAATCAGTACTGTCAGTTTCGCCGCAGATGAAATATATCATGAAAGAATGACTGATTGAAGTCAGTTCAGTCTGAGCCAGCTCAATCAATCAATCAAATTATTTAACATGGCCTAAGCAACAGACAGCTGCTACAAGGACCACAGAGTAAATGTGGGGGAGAAACAGGTACAAATAATGAAATAAGTGCATTTTAGTCTCTGCTTAAGTGTGAACAGCAACTGTGAGGGTGGTAACGTCCGACAGTAAATTGTTCCATATACGAGCACCAGTGACGGGAAGTTGCGGCGACCGTTGGTATAAAATCTGACAGCAGGAATGAACAAGCGGTCAATGACTGAGGACCGGAGTCTGTGCCGTCTCCCGTATAACCTATACTGTGTTGGTGGGGACGTAAAACACTGCTCACTCACTCACTCAGTCTGTGCCGAGAAGGGATGTCGGCGGTGCATGGGAACGTTCCTTAAGATCCCCCCGCCCCCGCACTGAGTATTGACTTGAAATATTTGTTCTGCTTGTAAATAGCTGCAGTTTTGAGCTCACCGATGGTAATTGAGCTCATATTGACGGCACTGTCAGTATGTCAAACATGACTAGCTGTTGTGTGTCCTGTGTTGCTGCTGTCAGTTTGACAAAGATGATGACAACGGTGAGTCTGTGATGTCGCCTTGCTGCATGTATTTGTCGTTTGGAAATGATAGACGTTTATTGTTCATAAAACTGCCTGATAAGAATTCCCATTCTTCAGTTCATTAGGTTTCTGTTGAGTTTTGTTGTGTGTGATTTCTTCTGTTTCAATACATTCTGTCATTCTGTATTTATCGTGCTGTATGATTGTCTCGTTCATGAAACTGTAATTTAATGAGAACATTTGTATGCCACAAAATGAACAGTCCTCACATGCACTGGCTATCAGAGGCTAGAGTATAATGTTGTCATTTCACACAAATGTCTGTGTGTAGAGTACGATACTGTCTGTGTCTCATTAAAGTCTGATAGTCGTCACCCCTCCCTCACCTCCCCTCCCCCAGTGTCCAGTCTGCTGCGCTCGGTTTCTTCACTGAAATACACAGCTCATTGAACGTATTTCGTGAGTTCTGCTATGTTTGTGGCTGAAAGGTGGACAGAGAACGTTCAGCATGATTCTGCTGATGTGTCCTGCCCTACAACAGTTGCTGATAGACACGTCATTTAATGCCATGCAGCCATTTAAATTGCAGTCTCTTCTGTTGCAGTCAATTCTACTGTTAGTCATATTATGATGCCATTAGCTTTCATACAGCAGGGAGGGTGTCTACGGTGGGAGTACGTAGGTCGAAGTTGTGGTGATGATGTTGTGATGTGGTGTGTTTGTACAGAATGACGTGACCGTCGTGAGATACAGATGTTGAGTGAACCACTGATGCTCGTTGACACTCTGATGCTTGCTGCCTTGACGTCGACCGTCCAGTCTCACGCGTCATCCGTCTCTGCCGACGTTCCAATGCTGGCCGGTCTTGTTGGCGACATCTGCTGTCGGCGCTCTAAGCTGGTTGTGTCATCAACCGTTCTTGCCAGTTGAAGCAACTGTACTGGACTGAACTGTTGTGTAGCGTGTGCGTGTGTCACTGCGGAACGAACTGGCATTCCTCGCAGTTGACTGCTGCATAACAGTGAACTGAGACGTAGTCAGTCGTAGAATCAAAATGTCATCGCTGCTAGTCTGTACAAACAGCCGAGTCTCGTCATCTGCTTGCGTTACGTTGCGTCTAAACGAGTTGTCGGGTTATTTATGTCCGTAGTTATAAGTTGTCACTCAGCTGCCGTGTACGTGTATTTGGGTCTTGTACAAAGGCGTCGGAACCGCGGGGGCAATGAGGGCCATTAGCCCCTGCAATGCTGAAGCCGTGGGGCAAAAGTATCTTGTCACCTTTTTTCGCCAAGTTTATTAGTTGGAGTTGGTTACACACCATTTTGCATAGCAGGACTGCAGGAGAGGAGCTCACCTAGAGAACCCAACATGCACCGTAACTCGGACCCCATTGTGGGAGCTTTTACAGTGCTCCTTCAGACCCCTTGCTGATGGGCAGGGCTCTTGCCACAATACTGCCCCTCCCCAAGAACCCCAGCCCAGCCGTTCTGACTTCAAGCTCGCCTAGCCCCCGCAATGTTGATTTTGTTCTGACGCCACTGGTCTTGTAGAGTGAGTAGTCGTTTGTTATACAGTCTGTTACAGGGCATGTGCAGTGTCGTGTGCTCCTTATGCCTTTCTCGCTGTCATCTCATTGTGAATTGTACATAGCGTAAATTATGTTGATGGTCATATAATATAGTCTTTTTTTGAATGTCATTATGTATGTACGTTTGTCTAGTACTTGCTCGCGTGTGGTCTTTGTTTGTGTTGGTATTGTGTATTGGATCATACAGACACATGCTGCCTGTGTTATAGTAGACATACAGGTATTTGTTGTGTCAAACTGTTTCACGGCAGACCTCAAGGCACGTGTCGGCAGCACGCATAGACACTATTTTACCATTATTTATGTATTTCGTCACAGTATTTCTTGCATGTTCACCTATACATTTTACATGTTGACTTCGCTGTTCGTCAGTCACTGGGGCGCAGTTGTTCACACACTGGCAGTCACTAACAAGACTTGCACATGGTGAGATCATTGGAATTTCACGACTTGTCAATAATTGCAATTTCTCCACTGGTGTGTGTTCAAAGAGTTTGTGGTACGCATTAATGGTGATGAATTGACTGCTGCACAGGCACGTAACCCCAATTTGCCATTACCCGGAATTCCCTTAAATTTAAATTTACTTCATTTATTTAAATTTACTTCATTTGCCAACGTTTACTGTAACAGCTGACTAAGTAAGTTAGTAAATATATATTTATAGTGCACAATGTCAGCCTATACAACTTTGTGTGTCTTGTGTTGATTTCTCCTGAAGGAATGACGATATGATCATGCAGCCTTGTACCAGAACTGCATAGAAACAGTGGGTATAAAAAAACTAAGCAGTGGCAAGTCAACATACTGTAAAACACTAATTTTTCGTGTCCATCTAATTTTTGCGAATTTCGCAAGTAGCATAAAATAGCAAAAATTCGGATTTCCATCACTAAATTTTATCTGCAGGCCTGGCAGTTGTTAATGTAACTGGTCACTGTCTTGTTGCTATAAGTCTAATTCTAGTTAGATGGCAATATACAATATGTTCACATGGAACTTTACCTTACGCCCTGAGAAAACGCCAAATTCAAATGCAGCGAAATTTCAACACTCCAAAATCACCAAGTTAAGATGCAGCTAAAATATAGTGTTCTACAGTACTTAAGTAAAAATGCCTGATTACCATTAAATTTCCACAGTTCTCTGGCAGCAGCCATTACGATACTTCACCTGCACGAACTGCCTCATTATCTACACCCCAGATACAGTGACCTGACCTGTCTTGTGGTATTATTTGATCATGTTTGAGCACCGTGACATATTTTGTTTAAACAAATTCTCGAACATTCTCGATAGTGTAAAATTGTTTTTAGACTAAGTAACATACTTGCTGAGACAGTTATATAATGTGAGTGTTACATGATAGCCAGCCATCAGACCGTGGAGTGCTGATTAAAGCATCAAACAAAACCAATTTGATAGTTGCTGTGTGCGATTTGATAGGTGCTGTATTCTGCTGTCCTGATATTTCATGTAAATATAATTATTTATTCACATTTTCACAAGGTACAGTGGTCAGTTTATCAAATGTCTAAACCGTCTATAGTAGATACACATAGCAGAAACATTGATCAGTCGGAGTCTTATTGTCAAATTAGTGTTCATATTTGCGACTAATTTTTTGTTAAGCTCGTGAAACTTATTGAACTTAGATGGACAGGAAAGGTACATGAGCGGTTCCAAGGAATTCAAAAGTTCATAGAGCCAGTATCTGGGATAATAGTTACAAACCGAGTAGCTGCATTTGGGCTGTTGTTTGGCAGATATGGTGCCAAGATGTGCAATTGTCTATGTGCCATAGTTTTCAGCATTTATTTCAGTCAATTCCATCAGCAGATAGCACCGCTAGATGCGCTGTAAGCTGGACACTCACTAGTCGGTTTATATTACAGCAGTGAATTGGCAAAAGCCTTCATGTTTTGTAGAGAGCACAGGTTATTTAGATATGATGAAAACATTTAACAGGCATCGGTGCTGCTTTGCATTGTGCGTTAAGGTTTGGTGGCATTTTCAGCACATATATAGTGGCCGCGCCGGCTATGACATGTTGTGCATTTGTATCACTACATTATGATTAATACTGCTCAGGCTTCCATGATACTTTGTACAAGCGTATGTAAGTTGAGTAATCTATGTTCTATTGTTACAGTCTGACATCTGTAGCTGATGCATGTCAAGTCACTTGTACTGACTGATGTACACAACTGCTACATGTTTTAGCATCCTTGCTTACGTCGTTACTGTGCAGTGTGGATCAAACTATTTCACAAAAACAACACTTTAATAACACTGTGTACGGTTCGGTTTAAAATATCTCCGAGAACTATCAGTTTGATTCACTATTCATGCACAATATACGATGACATACAGCAGACGCTACTAGTAACACAGCGGGCCAGTTGTAGCCAATCAACTAAACCTAGATTGTGGATCAAAGCGCAGACAACTAACAACTACAAGTCAACCAAGTCCGGCACAACTGACCCCGAATGATAAAACCACGCAACATACACATTGGCACATCACATACTGGCACAGTACCAGTGTCCACTTCACTGTAAGCCAGCCTGCCACGATACGATATGATGGAAGAGTTTTGATGGAAGAGTTTTAATGTAGACTCCTAAAAGCCGAGTGTGGTCAGCTTAAGCTAGCACACGTAGTCAGAAAAAATATATAAAAGAAGAAACTTTTTTTAAACAAATGTTACCATTTGCTCACATCAGCATGGAAGTAATGATTTCCACAGTTATAACATTTATCAAACTGAATCTGCACGGTGCTATGAAGAAATGGGGTACGTGTCTAGCTAGAAATGTATGCGCAAGCTGGCTTACACTGTTGGCCACTGACAATTTAACACACAAGTTTAACTCATCTGTTGGCGCGAGTGTCACAACGCAATGGAAATGTTCGGTGGCAATAAGCCTTAGTACGTCACAAACATAAAATACACTGAACTCAAGACTACGAGTCAGAACGCTGTCTACATGTCGCCGTCGAACCACGGTGACATCTGGTCATGTGGGGCCGACGGGCCCATCATATCGGCACTGTTCATCATGGGTCCAGCCATGCGTTGCTGCGGTGGCGGCTGCTGGGCTGGCGGTATCATGCGAGCATGCTGTTGCTGTGGTCCTGCTGCTGGGTGCATCATCTCGCCAGGACCCATCCCACCGTATCCTCCCGCATGAGGTGGCTGGCCCATATCCATCATATCCATTGGATAGCCTCCTCCCGCCCCTGGTCCTTCCATCATCTGCATTGGTGGCATCTGTGGTTCATATCCTGCAGTACACAAGCCAAGCGATATCAGTGAGAGAGTCAGCATTGCCAGATATGTTAATGCGCACATTAAACACTGTTTAAAACACTCGAGCAATGCCAAGCTAAAAGCTAAAATATCCCAGTTAACAAAACCAGTCGCTATGGAGTAACATCAACAGCATGAGATTTACTGCTAGCATCCAGTGGCGGTTTCAGGATTTTGAAACTGAGGGGGCTGGACTAAATAAAGCTAACTCTTCCCCATCACCTCCCATCCCCTATCCTCCCCTTAATCCCTCCCCTCCCCTTAGAATAGGCCCCTTAATTCGGCAAGTGGGTTTGGGAACGCTTAAGCTCCCCAGCGGGGTCTAAGCCGGAGCCCCAGCCAAAATTGAAATTGGAGCATATTAATCTTACTATCTGACATCCGGTGAGAATCAACCTATCAAAGAGATGTAGGCCTAAACTAGATTTTGCGTGAGTTTAGGTTTAGCCCTTTAGTCCAGTGGCTAATTTTATCTTTGGGGACGAGGCAAAACTCGGGGCTACCTTAAAAACTGGGGGTGCTAATCCCAACTTCAGCCCCATTAGCCCCTTCCTAAAACTGCCACTGCTAGCATCTCTGTACGTGACTAAATAACAAACAAGACTGGCTGTCACTGCTCACTACTGATGCATATGCTGGAGACGGCAACAGGCTCACTATATATACACGGCTGTTATTGATGAACCATAACTGCCAAATACAAACACTGCGAACAAATAGCTACTTAGCTTATTTGTGTATCACAAAAAACCAAGCAATTTCATAAAATCTGATCACGTTTCACAAACGAAATGAAATGCAAGTTAGGACGTCGTGCTTTCTCCTCTGCTGCTCCTCAAATCTGGAATCATATACCTGCCGCCATTAAAGTACCTCCATCACTCGACTCCTTCAAACGTCACCTCAAAACACACTATTTTACCTCGCCATAATTTTCTCACCACCTAGCAACTCCCCCGCACCTCTGATTTAATTTTTTCTTTAACTTTGGTGCGTTACCAAATATTTTACATTACATTACAGACCTTGATTACGTGGTCCAGCCATAGACACGTGTCCTGCTGGGCCAGCCGGAGGAGGGTAGCCGCCTGACTGCACGCGGTGCTGTGGTATGCCAGCTCCAAATCCATCATCACGTATCACGTCACCTACTGACTGGGCCTGCTGTAACAGCAAGCACAGAACAACATTAACATAACAGCAACAGTACTGCCTCTGACGAGTCAACACAATAAGCCCGTGCCACTGCCAGCATGTTGCACGGACATCACGTGACCTGACACAGTGACGTGAGCACCTACTGCGTTGCTAGAGTTTGTGTTGGTGTTGCATGGCAGACAGACAACAGCATTGTTTAGTGTCCCTCTATGTAGGAGGGGTTAACAATGCACTTCAGAGCAGAAATGATGCACAAAATAATGCACAAAAACCTTTTAAAGATAGGTAGGCCCGGGGTGTCTACAACTCCTGGAAGTCCTGGAAATCTCCTTGAATTTGTATGGTCCTCCTGGAAATTTTTGTGTAAAATGTCGATGATCGACTGCATTGGTTTCCAGTCATGATGAAACTGGGTACCGAATCGCTTATTTAAGAAACTGGTTGCTCTTTTTATCTTTGCCACGGCCCCATGTTGTGCATATCATGTTTTTCTTCTATACTCAGGCAGACTAGTAGATTCGGTACATTGCACAGCAGGCCGAAGCAATGCAAACATGTCGTGGATTTTTCTTGAAATCCCTCCTGGAATCTCCCGGAAATTTGTTCAGTTAAATTTGTAGACACCCTGGGTAGGCCTAATCTGTAGCATTATACTTGGAAC
>Ga0056114_1000947_pt1 | contig 11954 bp, 13 predicted proteins | sample WorMetHERISLAND1_FD_77005 | JGI IMG/M metagenome (GOLD analysis project Ga0056114, IMG submission 77005) | Marine gutless worms symbiont microbial communities from Max Planck institute for Marine Microbiology, Germany - Olavius loisae HERON... ...
ACGTCCCCTCCAACACAGTATAGGTTATATGGGAGACGGTTTTTACAGGTCAAAAGACCCAACCAACAGTATCAAAGTACTGAAGGAGGAAGTTGTAAAGGAAAAAAAACCCAAAAAACAAAGAAAACACAAATTACACATGCATAACACGCACAAAATATTAGACAAATACAGCATACGAGTATAGCACAGCAAGTCCCCTAGTCTACAATTTTATATGGGGCGACTAGGGGCGTATAACAGGGTTGCCAGGCCTGAACGGCGGTGGGGCTGCCGCCGCGGTACCCCCGAATGTCAGACAAATTTCACCACGACCAACCCCTGTTGCCATGGCAACGAAATTTGAGACAAAATATACTATAACTCAATTTGTATAGGAAATATCTCCAAGATCCTTGCACCTAGCAGGGGTTTTTTGGGGTCTGGCTATTGAATGATGACAAAAAAATTCTACGACTGGCCGAAATTTGACACAAAATAGGCTATAATTCAGCATGTATAGGAGATCTCCAAAATCTTTTGTCTAATAGGGGTTCAGTTATTGAGTGATATCAATCCTGACATCATTCTAAAAGACCTGAAAAAACAGTGATAATAAGACAGCAAATATTAATGTAAAAAACTGTCATTTTAACACTAGTGTAATGATGACACCAATTAAACATAGAAACGGAAAAAATTTGTTTATTGTATTTTCGCATGCAATAATTTCTTGTCATCATTACACTGTCAGAAGTGATGACATAGTAACGATGCCATGAAATGTTTGCATGCGAAAATACAGTAAACGAATTTTTGCCGTTTTCTACGTTTAATTGGTGTCAACGTTACATTAGTGTTAAAACGACAGTTTTTTTACATTAATTATCTAAATTGGTTAGGGTTCAACGGAATTATTGCTGAAGTGAAAAGGGTGACGTTTTTTGAGACACAGTGTAGAGCAGTTGACTAGCAAGGGCTGTAGATGTGTCCAGTCCCACTCCATCTCATGACTTCACCCAGCAGTGTCCAATCCATAAGCACACTGACAGAGACCAGGGTCTCTCTAGCACACACAGTATCACAGTGTGGACTGAAAAGTAGATTAATATGATAACTCAAACGTGTGAAACTGAAACTTCCTCTATAAACAATACAGCATTTAACAGAGTCAGCCACTGACTGCTTCACACTGTCCAGCACCATTGTCCCACTGCTGGAAGGCTCCATGGTACACCACACTGCACGACAGATTGTAGCCCGATGTTTCAATGACGCTGCCGAATCTAATACCACCCGGAGCCAACTGTTGACATTCAGCTTGTATCTGAGGTCCTGCCGTTGACAATATCAAGTTTGATATGGCACCACTTGCCAACTTCAAATTTTGACTTGTTGTGTTCACCAATACGTCCACCTAGATAACAACAGTACATCACTGTTAGGACACTGAAATAGCTCAGCATAGTAAATATAGATTTATCTCAGTCACATGTAATGTAAAAAAGATTTATATAGTGCCATAATGTTAACTAAAAGTCAATACAGAGGTGCTGCGGTGGTTATGTCATCAGAAGTATGCAACAGTAAAAAAAGTGTATTTTCAGTCTGGCACAGAAGCTTGACAGCGAACTGGTGTTACAAGTGTAATTCAGTAGTGAGTTCCAGACATTCGGAGCCTCCTCACAGAACGCTTGCTTGGCTGTCTCAGTGCATATCAATGGCACAGAGAGACACGAAGCATCGGTGGATCACATCGTCACTTGGTGAGTAAGTACGGCGGAACAGAAGTCGACAGAGCCTTGTGTGATGACTGCTATTCTGTACTGTATGAGCTGTTGGACAGGCAGCCATTGAAAGACTTTAATAGCGGTCTAGCGTGAACACAGCTGTGCTGCTGACAGATAACCTGGGCGACGTTGTTTTGAGCTCTCTGCAGTTTCTCGATGACTGCAACAGGAGCGCCATACAGCAGCGAGTTTTAGCCGTATATACGTGACGAGATGACCTGCAGGCAATGGTCTGTGTCTTTTCAGTAGTCAGATGTTCATGCACGTGTTGCAGGGCACCAGTGCGGCAGTTGCACGCCCGGATGACAGCTCCGACGTGACTGTCAAAGTGCATGTAGCTGTCAATGATGACGCCAAGGGACTTCAGCTGAGACGAGACTGGTAGAGCGGTGCCTGCGACGTCGACTAGAGACAACAGCAGCCAAACGCAGCTGGGCAGGCGTGCCCAGAATCATGACCTCGGACTTGTTGGCATTCTGTTGCAAGCCATTCTGCAGGAACCACATGCAAACTCCTGTTGTGCATCGGTTGAGACGTGTGTAAATATTACATAATTCAAACAAACATTTTCACAAATATGACAAACTCACCTTCTGTTGAACCAGTGAGCCCTTGACCAGCGTCACACACACACTTTGAGATATCTGCAGCTTGTTGCCAGTTACAGCAACTGCAGGTCTCACTGATGTTCCTATTAACAGCTGGTCACCGACTTTAGACTCAGACCTGCTTGCCACCTTCTGAAGTCTGCCTAATCTACTGCCTGCCAACACAATACACAACTGGCTCACTATAACACTTGATGTGATTAAACTTACAGCTGTCAAATATTTCAATACAATTTCAAATAGCAGTAAAGTTGACTGTGGTCATAGTTATGCCTCTGCCCCATTCCTGTTTAACTTATTAAGTTATTGTGCTAATAAAACTGGGTTGCTGAACAGATGAACAACTGCAAAAAATAATGTGTTGTAGGATGGCAGTTGTTAATTCTGACTGATGAAATAGTATTACAAGTTAACACACAACTTACTTGACATAGCTGCACCTTCTGATGGTTTGTCCACTATTTTGCTACGAGCACCACCATCATGTGGAAAATGTACGACTGTAGCATTGTCAACATCCCTAAAGGCAGTCTCAGCAGTCGTACAGAACTGTGAGATCACGTCCATGCTCGTGTCTATGATATGCACTTCACACAGCTTCTTCGCCTGCTTCAGGAAATTCTTCACTGCATCCATAACAATCATCGTTGCTGGTTGGAGAGGAAATCGGTAGAGTCCAGTGCTGATAGCTGGCAAAGCTACACTGGTAAATCCTCGATGTTCGGCTTCCTCAAGAACATTGAAGACTGTATCATAGAGCAGGTTCTTCTCATTTTTGTGGCCCGATGACCAAATAGGACCAACAGCATGAATAACAGCCTTGCATGGTAAACGTCCAGGCCTGGACACGTACAACTGAGCTGGCAACAAAGAACCATTTCTCTTCACATATTCACTGCACTCTGTCTGTATTTCACTGCCACCTGGTGCACAACAAAACAAAGTAACAGTCACCACGTCATCACAATCTGAAAAAGTACCAACTGAATGTACTTACACAAAAATATACATACATTTCTGATATTTACAACATTTTATTTCTGGCCCCTTCTCACTTGTAAATACTGTGAATCTTCTCTCGAGAGACCAAAACTTTTCACATGTTTTTAAATGCCATCCTCAAATATCCCTTATGTCTAATACCACACATGCAATGACTGCCAATGGACTGCCACATGCATCACCTCATTACCATATACTACAGAAGTTATAAAAAATGTTAATCAAGGCTCCCATCAAAGACGTGTTTGATACTATGACACTCGCATACAATACTGCAGGAAATATTAAGGACAGCATACTAGCACACATAAAAAGACCAGCTACTGCTAAGGATCCTGCGTACATAAATGACATTGGCTAAAAAGAAACACCACTCAGCGCATATACAGTTCCGCATTACAGACGGCAGATAAAACTGCATCGACGAGTGTTGAACATACAATGTGATTTGATAGACAAATAAAATACACAATGCAAGAAGCTCAATTGAGATTAATGTTAGTAAAATTACCTTCATCAACAATGCTCCTGGCTACACCTCCAGCATGGTCAAGAGAACCGTTCGCTGCATTCACAATTGCATCAACTTTGTACTTCGTTATGTCGCCGACAACAATCTTCATAACAAACTTCTTACCAACTGTAACTGTCAACTTCACTGATGGGCCAGCAGAGGGAGCCATGGTCACTGTTTTCTCCACAAAACCATCAACCACCTCGGCAACATGTGCCTGGTGCTTCGATTCCATAGAGCTGATTGCCTGCAGGCCACGGTCACTCTGTAGATACTGCGGAATTCCCGGACGATCGATAGTTTTTTTCTTTTCAGTAACCTTCATTAGAAGGACGCGCATGCGCTTCACTGCATTATTCAGTCCATGTACTGTTCCACGCACCACAAACCCACTGCCTCTGTGGGCGTCATCAACCACCACATTGACGGACACATTGCATGCAACAAAGTCACTGCAGACAGCTGTTATATCATCCTTGAGGTACTTGCTCACTACAGTTGCCATGCCAACTGTTGCAGCAGCAACAAACTCCTCGCGAATTGTGTTCTCTTTGAAGAAATTCTGAATGCGTTCCAGTATAGCATCAGCCGCATCAGAAGAGCAGGTGACTGTGTATGAATGGTCGGTCTCATCAACAGCAGCAACAGGATGGTCGGCGGTCAGCATCAGTTTCAGCTCCTGCCATGTCGTCATTTGACGAGCTGCTGATTCTGACTCATCCAGTTCAACAGTTTTCCGCATGAAAGCAGATTTTATAGCAGCAACTGCACGACCGGCCTACAATAACAACAGGACTACGATAAACAGCTAAGAAACAACTGGACTGGTCTGTAAGACTCCACTAAAAACACAAGGTTAAGTTATTTCGTCACTTAGTTGTTGTAACCATGACATTGGATGACAATATATAGATGGGCCAATATAACGCAAAACTACCCCAAAAACTTTGAAAAATTGCAAAATTTAGTTTTTTTGTGGTTTACGTTAGTCTACAACATAGTACAAGTGGGACAAAAGTGGACTGTGAGAAAGTGTCCAATTATGAAGATGACTTTTGTCGATTTTTAAGCCATTTTCCATTTACATGTGGAACTCTAACTCGGTTAGTTTTCATAATAAATCAATAAAACAGCACACACTGCCACACAGAGGACTTGCAGCAGTGGTGTCAATATGGACATCAGGAGACCCACAGGGATGACGTTGCAGTAGTTAAGTAGAGCGAGCACAGAAGCAGTAACCAGTCTGTCAGTCTGTTATCTGAGTTGATGATGAATTGAATGCAGACAAAAGTAACATGTTTTTGATATAAGCAAGACATGTTGTCACACTCAGCATCAAGCCACATGCCTACATCGCGAACCACTGTAGATGGTTTAACAGCAGTCTGTTTCACTTTAACAGTCAGGTCATCAGAAGAAAGCTGACACAAAGTGATAACAGACTAAATCATAGAGCTTCAGTCTTGCTGTTGTTAAGCTATAGCTGCTTGGCAGCATACTGATTGATCAGTTATTTTGCATTTTCATGCGATTCTATAATAAATATACACAACAGTACAAAACTACTTAAATGAAACTTTATACTGGTTTTAAAAGTGCACTGATGTTTGAATAAATCTCAGTAGCTAACCTTTTCTTTATCTTCTCCATATACTTCTACAGCTTTTCCAGCTGTCCACCAGACAACGCCAGTAATGTGTTCAAGAAGTTGGTCCACATGATGACGGAATGGCTCTTGTTTCAAGAAAAGGTGGACATAGTCTTCCACATGGACAGTTTCACTATGTGCTGTAGCCAACATCTGGTATATTTTCATCTTCCGGTCAATAATCTTGTCTGGACGTCCTTCAAGAGTGATTACATTATCAATGACTCTTACTTCAAGTTCTTCCACTGATTCAGTTTGAAGAAGTCCACATGCTTGCAGCAGGGAAACCTGGTGTTCAGAAATATTTGAAAGTGATTCAGATATTCGCTCCTTTGAGCGCTTAAGTTCATCAACTAACTCTGACTGAAGACACTTGAGTTTGGAAATTGTCTCGAAACATTTGTCTCTCTCACCACTAACAAGAACACAGCATTTTCCTTGATCCAACTGGATATGGACACTCTCGTTGACGTCTGCAAACTGTTCCTTCAACCGTTCGATAAAACTTGCCCATATCTCCTGCAATATGTCCACACTGCCTGCTTCCAGTGTATCCAGTAACTCAGTCAGTTGTGTTCTGCAGCGTTTGGAGATGGCCATACTAGTGGCTCCACTGAAAGATATTTTAACTGTGCCACAATCTGGTGTGGTTGAATCTGGCCACGTGACAGTGCAACCAGGACAAAGGTCATTCAAAGAACCTTCAATGTAAGAGCGCTTGGCAGCTGTCTGTGTCACGAACTGAACTATATGAGGGTCAAAGTCAACAGTAACGGCCGGTGGTGTCCAGCAAGGCTCAGAGCCCATTCCTGGCAGAACTGGACCAAAACAATCAAAGTATAACGTGACCGTAAGATGATGTCCTTCCAACACATGGTCTCTGTGGAGTACTTCTGAAATGACTACAACAAAACCAATGGGCACAAACATTATCAACATGAGCAGCATCAGTATCAATGTATAGTAATTTCTGACCTTGAAATGGCTGAATACATTAGACAAAAAAGCTTTAGGCGACTAACTACATTCTCCAACTAACACTATGATCAAAGCACTGAACAGTACAGTTCCATACCCAACTTGTCTTCTATTCAATCTTTGCTAATATATCAAACCATATTTATGATTAAGTTAACTGTAGCACAACGTAAGACATCTGCACTCGCTAACCAGTACAATCAGAGAAGACAACGACAGCATAATCATCATCCGTGATCGGTTTCACCCCAGCAACATCCAAGCCGATGCTTTCAAAGTACAGTACTAGATGGTCGCTCGTTAATCTGTTGATGCCACACACTTGTACGCTGGCTGTCTTGGCGACTGTCTGCAGTCCAATCATGATGCCGTGGTACGGCTTCTGTTTCACCAACTGACGGACTGCAGCAAAGTCTTCAAGGCATAGTCACAACAAAACAATCACTACACAGCGTCATGCTCTAGATGTAAAAATTCTCACAAGCAAACTCAAACATTAAACACACATTAAAACAAATAATAAAATTTCAAGTGACTCTTCCAACTTACTGACCCTGCTCCAAACACGTAGCTAAAATAGTACAAAGTGACTGCCAAACAACTGAGATGATGTCACTGCGATTTATGACAAATTGACATTGCCTTTCATTTGACAAAGCATTGTAAACAGAGTCTAACATATTGTTATAAGAATGCATATGAATAAACTGCCATTCGCATGAAATAAAACATACGGTTCAGAAATACAGCACCAACAAACAAGGCATACACTTTGTTTACCATAAGGCTGCTGAAACACAACCATTGCAGTTCCACGATGCACGCCATATGTCACAGAAGTGACTGCCACCTGGTGACAAATCCCTGAACCATCATCACGAGGTGGAGACGCTCTCTGCAAATATTGCTTGAAACTGTCGGTGCTGACTGACTCTGGCAGACTGTTGAAGAGCAAGCAATAATCATCAACGTCATCCAACATCAACGACAGCTCAGCATCAGGTATAGGACGAAGGGCAGATATACTGAGCTGTTCACCACACAACTCCAGAGCAACTGAAGAATGCTTTTCTAGAATGCGTTCAATCACTGTAAATTCACACAGATGAAACAACTTCACAATGACTCATAATACAAGACACTACAAGACATAAACAATATGACTACTAAATACTAAATATGAAGTAAGCAGCGGCAGACGACTACGTTCTGCCAATGTTCCGACGTTTTTGGTGCCACGCACGAGGACGTAACTAGGCGATTGTACCTTCGCTGCAGCCGGACCAAGACTATGGAACAGTCTGCCAGGGCCTCTGTATCAATCTGAGACACTCACAACCTTCAAAAGACAATTAAAGACATTTTTGTTTTCTGATTAGACTGCGGCACCTAGTGACTCTCTGCTTTTAGGCGCCTGGTATAAATCCCCTTACTAACTAACTAACTAACTAAGATATGCACAAACTAAACCAAATGAAACCTTTGCTTGGTTTCGGGGCATTTTATGCCGTGCAGCCATGAAACACATCGGGCCTATTCTACAGGTACTCACACCCACATGGGGGAGCTGGTAAAATTAAGTCAATGTCAATCGAATATTCATATAGCGCCAACAGTTGAAGGTCAAATCTGAGGCGCTGGCGTATGAGTGACTAGACGTGATAGGCAGAAGAGAAAAGGTGAGATTTAAGACGGGATTTAAAAGTAGCAAGACTGTCAGATATGTAGAGGGAGAGAATTCCAATTATTAGGTGAATATACACAAAAAGCTCGAGAGGCAAATGAAGATTTAGCACAAAGAGGAACAGCAAGAAGGTGACAAGAGAGATTGTAAACATCTAGATGGCCTGTATAGCCTAGGTCTATTAAATCTGTTGTTTATGTGATTATCATCATCAGCCAATGAGCTCTGGGTGGGATGAAGCTGAATAATGTAGCAGAATCACTGACAACAGCTGACATTGACATGACATCACCTTCAGGACCAGTAAAGGTGATGACAGCTCGGTGCTCGTCATCACAGTAGTACATGTCCTCTATATCGGCTCCTCCAGACCGCTTTCTGTTCTGAAAGAACAACTTCAGAATTTCTTGTGTTATTTTGGGAGAAATGTCGCGCACTTCTATGGCACACGAGTACACATCACTGCCAACGACGTCGTCGATAGCAGCAACGCCATAATCTCTGCCAGTTGATGTATCCATCAGTGAGACGTCCAGCGCATGACCACACAGCTTGTGAGGAACATTGTCCACTACTCCTGCAGCAGCTGATCAACAGAACCAGTGGCAACGGTGTTTACAACAACTGTTGTCAAAGAACAACAACTAACATGACCACCCATAGTATCATCATAGAATATAAATCAGACAAGGCAATAAAGAACATTAAATGCACTTGTGCTAAAATTTGAAATTCATAAGATTTATTAATCCTGCAATCAGGAGGAAAAAACTAAATACTACAAAACTAAAAAATGCATTGACACAGTGCAAATCCACGTTGCTGCACCACTGTTGACAATGACATTTACAGACAGTGTGTTTATATACACAGATGGAAATGTAATGGTACTTATGTGTAGCACGTAGGTGAGATGACAAGTCTCAGAAGTACCAAGTACCAGCATGTAATTCAACCACATTTAAAAGCTGCTCCCAATGCCCAATAAATTGCAAATGTTGTAAACAGCACACAAAGGTATACCTGTTGTATGGACTGTTAGGTTTTACAGCATTTTAAGCAAGCAGATAGCAACTATATCATGCCTGAAATAGTCTGTAAGTAAAGCCAGTTGTGTCTATAGAAGAAACTGTTCATTTATGATGAATATTATGGAAGAGATTTCTAAGATTAAAACCTGTATAGAAATTTCTGTAAATGAAATCAAAATCTACACAGCTGATTAGTGTATGTTCTACAGTTAATAGAGAACTACAAGGTATACAATACATACTAGGGCATCTATGAGTGGGTTAGATATGTATGACCTACTTTGAGAAGATTATAAAGCATTTGTTCTCGGAAACTTGTTACTTGGCATGGACTAATGAAAATATGCCACCTGACCTGAGACATGCATCTTGCTCCACAATCACAAGTAATCACCATACATGCATAAGTAAAAAAAGTAAAGTCCTTTCCCGAGCCTTAAGGCCCATGGGGCGGCGCTATCTCCGTTTCATTAGCCCTCAGCCGGACACCAGCCGAAGCTGCAAGACCACGGATACGGGGCCAGTGCATCGCGTGGTATGCCCGTTTACTCCCCAGCTCCTGCTGGTACTCATTAACCGACCCCGGAGGGATGGTACGCTGAGTTGGCGTTGGTACACAGCAGCCGTTGGTGGGATTCGAACCCGCGACCTCAAGTCCGGCACCGTACCACTCGGCCACCGCGTGCCGTAACATGCATACATTAAATAAATTAAAATATGACATGATAAAACTGAAACTATGTATACCGCTACAAAATTATTTTATATAACAAAAGCATCATATACTTTAACAAAGTCTGCAGCTTACATTCTGCATCATCAAATATGACGTAGGCAATCCGCTCTTTGGCAAAGAATCGCAAATCTTGTATCTGTCCACCACCTGAGCGCTTTTGATTCTCCAAGTACATGGTAAGAATTTGCTTGCTAAGGTCATCATGAGCCCAAGACACTTTAACTACTGGTGACGGTGGAACAACTGATTCTCTAGAGCTGGCAGAATGCTCCTTGTGGTCCGGAGGGTCTGGCTGTTCAGCAGCAACTACTTGCAGTTTAGTTTCACTCACTTCAATGACACCCATTTCAGCGAAGTGTTGAGACACTGGCAGAAAACACATCATCACATCAGCTAACGAGTAAGTCAGTGAGTGAGTCTGTTAGTATCCACATGATGAGCACAGCATGACAAAAGTTCAACTGCAGAAACATGGACGCAGCAGCAATATAAACACTGAAAGTCTGACAATGACAACGATGCAGATTCAGAACACGGTTGAGATGACAGAGTTAAGTAGGGTCCTACTCAACACATTACAAGTCATTTTGCAAAATGACTGAGCCAAAACAGCCAACCTTTTCAACCACTTTACTTAAAATTGCATCGATTGTATCAGTTGCTTTATTTAAACCATAAACAAAATTACCGCATTACCCTCCAACTTTGTCCGGGATAAGTAAACCATGGTCCATTGGCCTTTTTATGCTATCCAGCAAGGAAATGAGTACAGCCCCATCCAGGACCATCATAGGGCATTTAGAATACAATGTACAGACAGATGTAAGGAAACTGCTCAGCAACTGAGCCAAAAAAAATTATGTCACACAAACAACACAAAATCTGAGATAATACTATAAAAATTAAAACCGCACTGGTAGACCAACGCTATAAAATTTTACAACTCTGTAAATTCCAGTCATGCGAATAACATCAACATCATAATAATAATAATAATAATCACAGACTCCTGTGTTTGATGTGTGCATAAACATTATACAATTTTAGGAACGATCAAAAACAAATAAAACAGTGACAAATTTCTCAAACCTTTTGCATCAACAAAGGTCACCGTCAGACACAGATGTTTGCGATCATATTCACAGTTTTCAAACTCGCCACCACCATGTCTTCTACTCTCCACATATAATTCAATCTCATCAGTTAGATCTTCATGAACATTTAATATCTGTATCGTGCGGGATAATTTGTCGCTGAATAATTCCTTGGCAGCAGAGTCCTCTATTGCATCCATTGTGATGACACTTCTGTTATCTTCAACTGATCATCAAACAAGATTCCATCACATCAAAGTCACTATTTTTCAACTGATATGGTGTCACAATTCTGTTTCACGGCCTCTTTCAAGCCCTTTCAACAGTTAAACTTAACCACTGCACAAAATGCATTCACAACACTGCGATGAATTAATTCTAACGTCCTGTCTATGGTGCTGTCTAACCAGCATAGTAGTTTATACAGTATCGAGTGTCAAATTGCAGCTGAGACTGGATCAACAGCAGTAGAACCAGTCCCAGCTGTGCTGATATACCCCAAGTTGCTGGCAATAACATCAGTGCTTAATGACTGTTGTGTATCACTCACTGACCTCTACCTACTAGTACCTACCAACTATCATTCAAATCAGAAAAACTTTTTGTGGACGGACGTACGGACACTGATACCGGCTTTATTAGGTCAACTTAAGAGGCATTGTATGCCTACGCGCTGCCTACTCGGCCACAAAAAATCCACATGGTATAGCAGTTTAGCTAGACAAATACCTTGGGAAGCATAACAATTTAATATTCAATTAATATACACTGTGTTCAGAAAAAAAACACCCACTCACATTTTCTTTCATATCTCCATGAATTATTTGTGGATTTAAACAAAAATTGCAGTGAATATACCCAAGGATTGACAGATTCTAACAATGTAA
>Ga0056114_1000948_pt1 | contig 11950 bp, 7 predicted proteins | sample WorMetHERISLAND1_FD_77005 | JGI IMG/M metagenome (GOLD analysis project Ga0056114, IMG submission 77005) | Marine gutless worms symbiont microbial communities from Max Planck institute for Marine Microbiology, Germany - Olavius loisae HERON... ...
CGTGGACTGGAAAGCTGAGTATTCAGCTTTATCTAGCACACGTAGCCAGAAAAAGAAACTAAAACAACCAACGCCAGTGCCCCTTTAATACAGTACAGGTTAAGATCCGTGAAGTCAGTCCTTCAACGACTGTTACGAGTAGAATTAAGGCGTAACAGTGAACCCACGGTGCTTGGACTTCAACTGAATAAGCAGGAAACATTGAATACGTCCGTCACCAACTCATCACAAGTGTCGACTAGGGTTCATTTCTTTGGTCAATTGCGGATAATTAGCTCGTCTTACGCCTTTTAATTCGTCGTCGAAGTGAAATAATCAGTCATTTCTGGCCTGGTATGGACCCGGTGCGGTCCGGTGTTGCCCGGTGTGGTCTGGTGCGGTTAATAGCATGGCAAGCAATCGACACTGTCCACTGTGATAGCAAATAGAATGGAATATCGTACTGATGACACTGATTTGCGTATTTGTTTTTTGGTGTAGGTAATGGAGAGTTTGTTGGGAACTGGTCGCTGCAGTCTTCGGAAATGCATCCAAGGAGACCTTGATATAAAGATGGCTCGTGTGGAAGTTAAATCCTTTTTAGTTAGTGCTGATTCACGGGAACACATGGAGGTAAATGAAGTTATGTCATAACATACAGTCATACATTTTAAATATAGATGTGTAACGTTAATAATTCGTGTATAAATTTTGCTTAGCCATTAGTGTTACACGTAGAAATATATGTATGTTTCGGAGCTGAGTGCTGTGTATTGTATTCATTATTTCAGATCATGTGGTCTTCTGATGGTGAGGCGACATTCCACGACATCTGCTGGAAGGCAGTCCTTGACTCGCTGAGAATGGACAACCCATTCTGCTTCTGTAGTTTGGAGAAGAGTGTCGTCGACGAAGCAAAGCGAACTGCCGAGTATTTTGACTCGCTCGAGAAACTTGATGCAGAAGCCAATCGCATTGTGGAGATGTTGAAGTCTGCTGAGCATGCCATTGCTTTCACTGGTGTGTACCGGTACTTCTTTTGTGTGAATGAGTGTAGTACTATGTTTTCACTTTGAACTTGGTTCGGTTCCGTTGCAGTTTAGGTTTTGGTTTTGGTTTCAAGACACTTTTAAAGCGGCAGTTTTTCAGCATTTTATATTACGGTACAAGGTTATTACAACAGAAAAGTTATCAGTGAAACCAAATAATGGGTAGTGTACAGTTTTTGAAAAAATACTGCAAAGAAAATGTCGGGATTTTTGCCAAACATCTTGCAAAATCATCGTTTTTTTTGCATCATAGTTTGTTTTTCTTCTGTAGTAGCCTTTAATAATAATAATAATAATAAAACTATATGAATAGATAGATGTCCAACCTTGTTACAATGAAAACGTTGAAACCTCAAGTTCAGCATGGTTTTATACCACAAAACAGTTTTTCTGTCTCAACACAACCCAATGTTTGGCATTGTTTTGAGCTGTATGTTAGAGTTTTGCCAACCTTATGCTGTGTTGATGCAATTAGGTGCAGGAATTTCCACCTCTGCTGGTGTTGGTGATTTTCGTGGAAAATCTGGAAAATGGACACACATGGATCGCTCACGGAAATTCGGCAAGTTGCAGTTAATTATAACAATTGTAACAGTTGACCCTTGTGTGTTTTCAATAATTAATTTCAACAAAATATATTGTTTGTACTTACATGGTTTGATGCTTAAACACATTAAATTGTTGATTTCAGTTTATGCTTTAAAGCATTCTATTAAGTGAAAATAATAATTTACAAGAAAGCCTGGCTGATGCAAAGGTTAGTGCATGTTAGCAGTGCATGTATGAATGCCCCTATCAAAGAAATTTACACCAAATCAGTGATATGCAATTTCTTATTGATGGTTGATTAATAGTAACCATGGCCATATTACTTACTGTTTTTGCGAGATATTTTTGCATACAGAAGACAGAAATGGCCATTTTCGGCTACTGTATTCTGATTGTAGACCCGTAGAAGATTAAGTGGAGGAATGCTTGGTGATATCAATGTAAGTGAAGTAAATAACTAAAGTATACGTCGATTTGTATAGCGCATATACGTTAACACGCTCGTGAGACCACTTGTCATATTGGATCACACAGTGTTACCTGCCACCCGACAGAGGTGATTCTCACGCCTTTACCCCCAGCATATTGCCGGTACTCATTTATCAACCCCCAGAAGGATGAAAGGCTGAGTTGACCTAGGTGGCTGGTTGTATAACCAAGATGGTTTACTCGAAGACAGTCACCCATCCAAGTATTAACCGGGCCCGACGTACATTAACTCCGTTGATCGAGACCAACATGTTACCACTAAGCCAGGCCACCACCTATAAATATTGTAATCTAAATATTGCTAAATCTACTTTCTGGCAATCTGCTGTGGTTAGTAACCAGTATTGTAATGTTGTACTGCATTGAATGTGCGTTGTTTAGTACATTTCTCTTTGCCATGTGGGGATCCCCCTTCTCGTTTTGGCTCAGGAGCGTCTCGTTTGCTGGCTGAGTGTTGTAAGATGGTTTTGTTCTGATGTATTTTGCAGTGCTTGCTTTTCGATTTGTATTTGAGTTTGAGTTTTTGAGTTAGAGTTGTATTTAGTTTGTGTATTTTCCTGTACTGTTTGTGTTTGTCAGTATCAGTCAAGTGATTGGCTCTGAAGACCGCCTCTGAAATGACCTAGATTGTGTCGGGGTGGGGTGTTAAGCTCTACTACTCCAGCTCTTTGTTATTTGGTTTGATGCAAGTTTTAGCGTATGCCAAAGGCATATTAGTTGAGTAACGTGGATGTGCTATGATGTCATACAGGTGCCTGTAGCTCGTCTGCTCGAGAACGCAGTGTTCCGTACTTGATGCTGCGGCCAACATACACCCATGAAGCACTGCAGAAGCTGGTATCATCGGGACTATTGAAGCACGTCATCAGTCAGAACACCGATGGTCTTCATCGTCTGTCGGGCATTCCACACGAGCATCTGTCCGAACTGCACGGCAATGCATTCCACGAGCGCTGTGAGAAGTGTGCTACTAAGTACGAGCGTGCGTTTGCTGCTCGTGCTGGCGGCACAGCCATCCCAGAGCATCGATGCATACACTGTCACTGTAATCACCGCACTGGACGCATCTGTGAACGCAAGGTTAGCATACATTTTACTCACCGGCTCGGCCGCTGATTTTTCGTTCTATTTTGGTAACGCCTATTGATATACTTCATCCACTTTACTGCATCGTCTTTAGCTGAATTAATGGGATACAAACCATTATCAGAGCTCTCACTCATCTGTGTTTTGCTCACATAGTTAACATTAGTTGCATTACTTGACTATGATTGAGTTTGTGAATTTTCATCCGCTCAGTATTTTTCAGTTGCATTTGAATATTTTCGCAGCTTCATCAAGATGGTTGTTGAGCTGGCTGGTTACTGAGGCAGGTGCCACGGGTTTATTTATTTATTATTTATTTGTTATTATGAAAACACAAATCACGAGCCCGAACCATGGCAGGTAATTTGGGTTAGTATTTCTTACCAGTATACTTTGAGATAAATTTCTTTTGCCAACAAAGAAGGTCACCAGTGTCCTCTGTAGTCTCTGACTGGTAGCTATTGTCATGACCATGGTGCACATGGATAGTTGTTGTCATGGTATTTGATAACAGAGAACGGTTGTGTTTTTTGTCGGAGTAGCTAGTTCATCACTGGTCAGTGTTTGTGAATAATCTGTGTTGTAAGAGGCTAGGCTGCCTTGTACAGTACAGCATGGAGCAGTGTAAGCCAGGCAGAATATAAATACATGGCACAATTCACTCCCTCCATTAGCCTTACAGCCCCGTTAAATAGTATCCTACTTGCCTCATTGGCTGCAAGGCTGTAAGTGGTGAATCATCACATGCTATCCTCTCACATGCATACTTTAGCTCAGTGATTCACTTGTAAAGTGTCTCACTTCGACAGAGTACAGCACAGCATTAAGCATATCCTGTTGGAATGTTCATTGGGCCTCAGTGGCCTCAGCATTGCTGTAGTGGGGAATGTGTCTTGGTGTTGCAGGGCTGTGAGGGTTATCTGTCAAACACGATCATCAACTTTGGAGATAGTTTGGAGAAGCGGACTCTGTCGACGGCCGAGGAGCAAGCTAAGCAGGCTGATCTTGTGCTCTGCCTCGGCACGACCCTGAGGGTCTCACCAGCTTGTGACCTTGTCGAGATGGGCAAAGAGCCGATACGGCTTGTCATCTGTAATAGGTAATTGTACATGCACTGCATTACTCTCTGGAAATGTTGCACTGCACTGGTACAAGATAACGATATAGTCACAGTGGATAACAAATAGGAAACAGCATGAGCATGTACAACAGCATGTCGAATAGTGCCACTACCCGTGATCTTGAGTGACCTTTAAAGGCTATTTCAGCTATTTAAATGCTGTCAATGGCCAAAATCTAGAAACATGCTACACGTCTTGCCTACTAAACTATCTTAGAATGATCATCCTGTCCAGTATTTCAATACATTCAAAATACTTCAAGGTCGTTCAAGGTCACTTCTAGTGCACCGGCAGACGTGTCCATTAGTGATAGCTGGCTTTATTGTATTTGCAGTTTGATGTAGTTAGCTGATAACCTGTGTGTGCTAATTACAGACAGCCGACACCGTTTGATCACATTTGCTACTCGGTCGGAGATGACGGCACCTTGGTCGGCAGTCGAGTGTTCCGTGACTGTGATGAGCTGATGCAGAAGCTGATGTCTCGCCTGTTGTCAGCTGATGAGCTGGAAGCGTGGGTGAATGGTCGCACTGAACGCCTCGCGGAGTATGCCAAGCAACGCCAGTCTTAACGTGCGGCAGTCGGCATGGGCTGTAACAAAATGAGATGTGGAGTTTTCATTTTCACTTTGTGAATTTGCATTCACACGTCAGTTTTCCTTGTTTCCTTGAGTTATAATTTTTTTCTGTTGCTTATGGCATCTTAATCACAATTTTCTCCTGCTTTAAATTGAAGATGTGACCACGTAGCTTAACCTTTCCAATGCCGGCAACGAGTTACTTCTAGGCCGGTTAGTTGTAGGATGCAGCGAATTATTGAATGTGTTACCAAGTCCTGGGCTGAGCAGGAAGAAATTTTTGGGTGTGTTAACACATGTTGGCCGTTGAAAGAGTTAACCCTTTGAGGCCTAGTGTTGCCATATTGGTACAGCTATAAAGCATCCTATGCCAGACAGGGTTAAGCCATCATCTGTAATTTATGACATCTGGGCACTCTGACGCTCAGCCCTGAGCGTCAGAGTGTCCAGATGTCATAAATTACAGATGACGGCTTAACCCGGTCTGGCACCGGATGCTTCATAGCTGTGCCCGTGTGGCAACAGTGGGCGTCAATAGCAGGTCTTTGTTTATCAGGAGTTTTTCCATGTGACCCGAGTAAAGCTTAAACTTAAATTCAAATGAGCAGGATTCGTATCTGCCGAACAGTTGAATTTTAAGAATGGTGGGTTGCAGTGGTTGTTTTCGTGTGAAGCAATTGGTCGTGTCGTTGTGTGTTGCGTTCATGTCCGGTGCTGTTTGTCAATGTCTCGTGCTGTTTCCATGCTTGTTGTCCGCTTGCTTCATAAAGTCCAGTTTCCACTGCGTTTTCTGTGCTAAGATAGAGTGTGCTTTAAAAACACTGCAGTCCAATGCGTCCACAGCTCAGTGTCGGTTTGTTTAATGCTAACATGTCATAATGTTTAGTTTGTGTTAGAATACATGTTTTCCACCACGAAGGTATCAGCAATGTCGCTTCTAATTTGATTTTGTGAGCTCATCTGTCAGACATGCACAGTAATTAATTAGTGTTTGAATTTGTATTCTGGATTTTTAACGCAAAAAATCCGAAAATTTTTGTCGTGATAACCCTTAGATGGATTCGTTTTGTTTCGTATGATGTTTATTTTATTTCTCCTGACTATGTTTAGGGTTATTCACGTTCAAAAACTGCCGACTGTCGGCTGATATAGCACCAGTGCCTTGTCTGTGCTTAGCTTGCTCAAAAAAATCAGATTTGACTTCTGTATTCAAGTCGTCGGTGTTTTGCACTGGAGCTGTTTGTTTGCGTTTCTTGTTACCGTTTTTGTCTTGTGTTTAAGAAGTCAGTTTTATATGTTTGCCACAGATTAGGCCACAACCTACTAATGTGCGAGGATTCAGGGTTGAAAAATCGGAATTACTTTGACTGTCGGGTGCTTTTTATCAGATTAGTTTACCACATTTTTATTTGTTCATCTTACCCGATGAGCGGGCAGCATGAAGGCCATTGTCACATTGACTCCATGCACACTTATTGTACATTGAGTATTATTAAAAACGAAATGGTGAAAACTTCGACTATACTGCCATGCCAGCACCCCCCCTTCAGTGGTCACTTATTTTGACGTGTGGATAGCTGCATGTTGGATATAACCCGTTTTGCGAATTCACAGCTAAATTGATTCGAGTGTCTTGGAGCCAAAGTTGCCTATCTATTCTGAGTCTATGGAACATTGCCCTTTTAACACTGACATGCTATAAGGAGGTGTTCAGGTGCCATTAGAAATAGTCTCAAGCATGGCCTACTCAGCTACTGTTGTAGAGCGCATTTCATTTGTCTGTTTTCTGTCAGTTGCCGACATAATGGATGTTGCTAGATTCATTTCTCTGTGACTCACTCGCTAATGTAATTAGTTGAGTCTGTTGTGCAGAGTTGTTGTATATTTTGCACCAACCATGCACAGTGTATTTTGTAGTTGGTTGCATATTTATCCAAGTATATTATGTCGCACCATCAGGTCTTTGACAGCTTGTTGCTTGCCCAATTTTCAGCATCCATGCGGCTGACTTAACCCCTGGAGTGCAATTATGCTGATGATCTTTAAAAATACAACTTTATTCCCAGTGTAGAGACTATATACTCCTGTCTAAGTCCGTCTTCTGGCCTTCGGCAATACCAACCCTGTCAACTGCTATTTTCGACCAATCACACTTTGTATTGCATGTAGATCATATGCGTGCGTGAACTATTTTGTAGTTTCTTTGGCAATTAAATTGCTGCTACCGTGTCGTCTTTGCTCTTGCATTGTAACTGCATTGATTACTCGTTCTGTTCTGTGAATTTGTCCATTTAATATACTTTTGTAGTCATTAAACTTTGTAAGCAGGTAGAGCGTTGTTATTTTTTGTTGTAATTATAGCTGTGGCGTCGTAAAATATAGGAAGCCAGATAAGCGCTTAAGCACATATCTTTAGTGTTTTGCCATTTTTTGACTGTCTGGCTTTCTCTGATATGCAATATTTACAGGTGTATGAGTGGTGTTGTAACTGTTTAACAGTTATTGGCAGTCATTATTTTTGTACTGGTGCGTTGTTGCTAGGCCGTGCGAGATACTGAGTTGTTCATATTGTTATCGCAGAATTATTCCTTTAGTAATTACTTTGGTTTTGTCCCAGTAGGCTTTTGTAGGTAGTGAGCTTGATTGTGTTATTGTCTACGTTCAGATGTGATTTTATTGGGGTATTATTCAGCTTTTGGTTGTGTAATCCATTCCATGCTTTCCTGCTGAAGTGTACCAGGCACTCACGTTGAAAATGAGTGTCGACTGATGCTATGCTGCATGCGAGAAGCAGTGCTAATTGAGCTGTATTGTATTGCAATGTGAAGCTCAAAGCTTTTAACCCTTTGACGCCCACTGTTGGCATATGGGTACGGCTATAAACATCCTGTGCCAGACCAGGTTAAGCAGTTATTTGTAATTTTTGACATCCGGGCACTCTGATGCTCAAGGCTGAGCATCAGAGTGCTCGGATGTCAAAAATTACAAATGACAGCTTAATCCGGTCTGGCACAGGATGCTTTATAGCTTTACCCATATGACAACAGTGGGCGTCAAAGGGTTACCGGTAATTGTAGTGGTTTTATTGTCAGCTTAAGTAGTAATCCCGATTGCTCGTATTTGACATTAGTTGTCTAGTGATTTCTACTTAGGATGATTTGGAGAGAGGAGGCCAAGTAATGTCTGAGTAAGTAATATTGCTGTACATATGTGGATTGCACCGTAAAGTCACCTTATACTTGTGTGTCGCATCATATGCATAATCTAGAGTGTGTGCCTCTTTGATTTTTCAACTTATATTTACATCATTAAGATACCGGTAAGTGTGAATGTGTGCTTAGACAGTGTGCAATATTCTTTGTGTCATATATGTGTCAGTTGTGTGGCGATATTACTTGGCTCTGCATCTTACCAATGATGTAACTGTTTCCCCAGTAATAATGTGTGCACGTGCACGTGTATTAGCTCATTTTTACTGCACGTCAGCTCTGCTAAATGCAGTAATGCGGTAACCCTAACCATCCATCCATTCAAATGCAGTAATGGATATGGTCTTGACTGATCGTCTACCTTTATCACACTGTGTTATAGTTTCAACAAACAGTGACATACGTTCATGCAGTTTTCACCACACTGTAGTTCAAAGACTCTGGTTTCAGTGCACCGATGGTTGTTTGGAAATTTGGCAGGGGTTCTATGCACAGGGTGCAAAACAAAGGAGGGGCGGAGGAAATTGCAAATTTGTAGCTAGGGTATATCACATTTTAGTTCAGAAATGTTACAAGCTAGCACCAAGGTTACTATAGAATGAGAATATATGAAGTCATATGCAATTTATTAAATGGTGTCATTTTCAATGAATTTCAGTGACTGCTAACCAACGTTTTAAGGTCACGGTACTCCTGAAAGGTACCAGTTTCAATGACGTTGAGTGACCCGACTTTTTCGAAAACAGTTATGGTGCAAGATAGAGCATTAGTTACTATTGAACATTAATAGAAACATTAATTGCTGACCTTGAGTGGTCTCCAAGCGGCTTTTACTTGACCTCCGGTATAACATGCTGCTGACGTGCAGTCCCTCGGTGATAGCTGAGCTTCTTGTTTCACCGCACATAATCCAAAGAAGTTTAACTATTTTGCTGTTGCATATGTCTTGGTTTAAAATGTTGTCTTTGTGTTACTTTGCTGTAGAAACGTAGTCATGCTTTGTTTTTCACGGTCATTTTAATAAGCTTTTAATCACATCTGCATGTGTTTGACCATTGTGATCCTGCCAAACTGCATACCATATACCATATAACATCTGTTCTAGTCTACCTATAAGTATTAAGTATCATCTGAGAATAGGTCATACATATCTAACCCACTCATACTTCTTAAAGGATGAAGATCCCCCAGTATGTATACCTTGTAATTCTCTATTAACTGTAGATCATGTACTGATCAAATGACGCCCGTATAACCTATACCGTGTTGGTGGAGACGTTAAACCACGCTCAATCAGTCAATCCATCAATACTAATCAAATGTGTAGATTTTGATATCATTTGTCAAAATTTCTATACAGCTTATAATCTAAATGAGCTATTCCATAATATTCATCCTAAACGAAAAATTTCTTTTTTACATGCCACTGGTCTTACTAATAAACTTTTAAACTATTTCAGGCATGACATAGCCTTTATTTACATACTTAAAATGCTATAAAGCCCTAACCATCCATCCATCCACTTTTGATATTTCGTGAAAAATAATGTTTGGTATAATGGTCGTGCATTACCCCCCGATAGAGGTGTCAAGTGAGACGTTAACTTTACTCAGCCTCAGCCATGAGCTACTTACAATCTCATTAAAAACTGCTGTGTGTGTCTTGAAGGCATTTTGGGGGTTAGTTGTGTTTCCAATTATGAACTGAACTCATTTTAAAATGAAGATTAATACAGTGAGTGATAAGTGTTTTATAATGATGTGGCTGTATTTACTAAATAAACACAACAGACTTTCAGATTATACAACCCTACAAACTGCGTGCTATAATGTACTACAGTTAGTTATACTTTCACATCAGTCGAGTAAACTGCACCATGCATGCAGTAGTAGAGAGCCAACTGGCCCAGCTGTTTTTTGTTGACTTTACCCAAGTCACAGTTGTTTTAGCCTTGTCTCTCTCACATCGAATCTCGATCGATCATATTCTGGTTTTATGATCTGCTGAGACCGTCACAAACATCCTGGCGTTTGGCTGTCATCGGAACTGGATTTTTAAAATGAATTTTGTATGTTTTTATGTAACCTACAGAATTGTATACATAGCATGCTACCAATAATGTTTTTAATAAGTTTTTTCACAATAACTACTTTCTGATTTGTTTCACATCACTTTATTGATGCACTAATCTTCTCATTAACATGCCTTCGGTAGCAGGATTTTACCAACAATCAGATAGTTCATATCTAGTATCTATGCAGTTTAAATTTTTGTATCCTTTTGTCATTTCAATATTTTGTGACAGTAATGTTTTGTGTAATGCTTATGCATTATCTCTGAAGAAATTTTGCACGTGGTGTCCTAGAATGATTGCATAATATATCATATGTATTGTGATGTATGATGACATCATAGTGTGGTGATTACATATGGAACGTGTTTATTTTTTGTGCCATGTGGCATATGCATTACAAATTTGTTAATGTCAGAAATACAACTTACAGTAATGCAATACATACAACTTATCACAATAAACTATAATTGTGAGTTATACAGTGTAATTGACACTGTTGGTTGGGTCATCAGACCTGTAAAAACCGTCGGCCGTATAACCTATATTGTGTTGGTGCAGACGTAAAACCATGCTCAATCAATCAATGCTCAATCAATTGACAATTATTGTTTTCAAGTGCATGAAATGGAGAGTTTGATCAAGAATTCCTTTACTGATTTTAGATGATGAAGCAAAAGCTGCCTTCCATGTGTTACATCATTCCAGTCCAAGTCTTGAGACCAAATGATTAGATCACCAACCTGTCAAACTGTTGTTACCCCTGAGATGTTTGCTATACATATTGCTGTATGCTGTACCAAGATGTCTGACTGTCCATCTGTTGTCACAATCCATTCTTATGTTGTCCTATTCCTTATTATGAAGACCACACAGTTCACAGATCCAATAGGCCAAAGACATCACATTTTATGGTTGTAAAATTGACTATGAGCCACTAAATTTTCATGAAGTTCAACTAGGAAAAAGTCAGGGACGGTATTTGATGTGTAACAAGGATAGTATTCTTGAGTTGTCTGATTGGTAACGTTTAAAACTGTAATGCAATGGAACATAAATTGGTGTTATAATCCAGGAAGAAGCAACAATTAAATTAAGTAAATCCCATATTGCTAAAGGTATGAATTTATATTTATTACACTATGGGCTACACAATGTGGTAAAATTAGCACTTTTATTCAACATCAGTTAAATGCTCTTGTTTATTTGTTATTGATAGATAACGTATAACTTCAATAAGTTGTAATCGGTCCTTGTGCCATGCTCAGTGTACAGTAGGTTATAGACCTACAGGAAAGAGTACCACAGCTAGTGCAGGAAAGCACGTGAAGAGATGGCAGTTGCACCGCGGCTGACAATAAAGTGGGTAAAGCGTGTAGTGGGATAACAGTAGGGATAACACTACCAATAAAGTTTAACCCTATAATGCCCACATTGACGTTGACACCTTTGACGTTGTTGCCATATGGGTACAGATATAGAGCATCCTGTGCCTGACCGGGTTACGCCGTCATTTGTATTTTTTGACATCTGGGCACTCTGACGCTCAACCCTGAGCGTCAGAGTGCCCAGATGTCAAAAAATGCAAATGACGGCTTAACCCGGTCAGGCACAGGATGCTCCATTGGACCATTGCTGTACTTATATCGCAACAGTGGGCATATGAGGGTTGGTTAACATTTTTAATAATAATAATAATAATAATATCACCAGGACAATGTTTATGGTGCTGTCATCATGCTGAAGCAGCATTGCGAGAGTTCACCCTGGTTCACGCGATGAGTGCAGCACGGCGCCAGGTGGCCGCCGACCTTTGGAC
>Ga0056114_1000949_pt1 | contig 11932 bp, 11 predicted proteins | sample WorMetHERISLAND1_FD_77005 | JGI IMG/M metagenome (GOLD analysis project Ga0056114, IMG submission 77005) | Marine gutless worms symbiont microbial communities from Max Planck institute for Marine Microbiology, Germany - Olavius loisae HERON... ...
CACCGTAGACATTTTCGACAATCAAACTCATCAAAATACTCGTTAGAACGGCTTCACCAACGAGAACAGACTTCGAAATCATAATGCCAAGCAGACAAGGTATTGATTGATATAAAACTGCATGGGCAACGCCCAAGATATCCGAACAACAACTGAAATACAGACGAGCTACCAAAACACACGACTGGCGCAGATCGCAGCCAACTCACAACTGATACTCATATTAATGCTTACTTTTCTACATCACAGGCTGCACAGTAGCGCAGCACTATTGTAACGATGACCAGCAAAGTCAATGGGAAAATTGGGATTTTGACTCCCTATAGATGTGAAACCCCTGAAAATTTTATCACAAAAATTGGACATATTAATTACACAGCGCTGCAAGCTGTCGAGGCACGTCATCATGCGTACAGCATGCTGTTTTGGCACCCAATGATTAGACACTTTCCAAAACTTGAGATTTCGGCGCACAATTCTGTTAACTGTATTTTGAGAGAAACCAGTTTGTTGAACAATGTTCAAAATTGACATGCATCGTCAGATCTGATAGCCGTCTCGACTCTTGCAATACTGGTATCGGTTGTTGAGACAACCTGCCAGTCAGGTGACTCAGGTCGTTTCTGTCAACAACATTTTCCTTCCATGAGCAAACGTTTCACTCCACCAGTGTATTTCCAGTACACTGGACGCATTTCACAGTAAATGTTTACTGGTTTAACTCTCTTAGCTCACAAAAACAGTGAAAACCTAACAACTGTGAACTGTTCGTTTTGGGACAACTTTATTGTAACGACGGCGTATTTTTGTTTATAAATGACGAAATGACATCAAAGTAAAATTAATATAATGATGTACTTTGTAAAAATTTCGTACAATTCGCATATTTCTGATTTATCGTGTTCAAAAACTAATGAAATGAGGCCATTTTGTAACTCATTTTGGTGATGATCATCATATTACTACATACCTGGGTCTCCATCCAGTCCTGGAACGCCACTTGAACCCCTGAGGCCTGGTGATCCTGGCGATCCTGGTAGACCAGGAATACCAAGGCTTCCTGGTGTACCCGGGTTACCCTTCTGACCTGAAACATAAAAAAAACATCAAACGCGACGCCAACGTTCAGAAAAAATCTTTGTGTGTTTTTGTTTTTTTGTGTGTGTGTGTGTGTGCATAATTTCTAGTAAAAATTGTATAACTGAAGAAATGCTGATTCTATACATCTGTAAATACTTCAGTTTTTAACAGCATCAAGAAAATAAGGACGTCAGTAAAAGTGTAGCAGCAATGTAATTTACTACAAAGTAAACTTTTCATCAAATGACTATTTGTCAGTAGTTAATTGAGTGAATGACGCATATAGTGCTGAAGTCTGTATCAGTTTGTACTGACAGGTAGCTGGGGGATGTGGAAGTACATGACAAACATAGACGTTTACAACAGAAAAGTACATCACGAACAACGGTTCATCTGCAGAGACATGATCACAGCAGTAACACAAGCAACGACTATTGTAGACAGATATGTTAACAAATACAGCGAAACAACAGCAGGGGTAGGGGGCTGAGTTGAAGTTACACGTCTTTAAACGACTCTTAAATGCGACATAACGAATACTGGCGACTGTCAAGTGGCATAGTATTCCAATAATATTGAGTGCTAAAATGTGCAAAACACGTGAGCGAAAGAACAAGAAATGGCAGTAAATTTAATATGGATCAAAACACTTATTCAAGACGTTAACAACATAAACGGACAGACAGACGGACGGACAGATCAAACTGCGTGCACTGCATTCACGAATGAACGTGGACGCGCGATAAAAATCAAAACTGCAACAACAATTTGACAGTAACCAGTTCCACTCGTGTTCAGCTATTTAACGTACCACGTAATCCAGGCAATCCATCGTCTCCAGACCCTCCTGGACGTCCCGGCGACCCTGGAGGTCCTGGATCACCACGATCACCTTTCTCACCAACCGTGCTTGGCCCTGGAGGTGCGGGTCTACCTGGATCACCCTTCATACCTTTCAGTCCACCTGGTCCTGCAGAACACACGTTAACGACTTTGAATGTGAAGTAGGTTAAAGTAAGTAAATAATTTCACATTCTTTTCCTGGTTTGTCTGACAAGAACAGAAACTTTGTCAAAGATTGACTGCAATTACTTACTTACTTACTTACTTACTTAATAACAACAACGACAACAACAACAACAACAAGACGATCTGTAATGTGCCACAATATGTGCATAAAGTCGTCGAACAAAATACACTACATGTACTCGAACTAAGTTGATTAAACACATCTCAAAACGATGCCAAAAAAGGTAACTATGAATTAAATTAATTAAATCGACTGAGAAGAATCAAACAAAGGTAGGTAAGTAGCAATACTTCAGCGTAGTTGAACATAATTTTACCATTGACACGCAACTGCTACTTGCTATGAAAGTATGTGGTGTTCAACAAATGCATTTTACCACTTACAAAATGGCACTTGGTGGACAGCACTTGGTCACTTGTGAAAGTGATATAATCAAGTCAACAAATCGATCAATTACTTGATCTTGATTTCAATCAGACTGGATTATATGCACACAGATGACAGAATAGCAGTTGACAAAGAGAAATATAGAGCCAAAGCCAAAGCACAGTGTTAACTGTATAACCAGAGATCAGAAAAAGTTACATGCAACCTGCATTCAAAGTAGACATACCACGTGGACCAGGCGGACCAGACCGACCACTAATACCACCGTCTCCCTTTATACCAGCAGGACCATCACGTCCGGGCAGACCCGGCAAGCCTGGCTCACCTTTCTCTCCATTAAGACCTGTTTGATGAAAACAACAAACAACGGCAGTAGCATATGATGAGACCATGAACAATTACACACAAGTGGAGAAGTGAGAAAATTCGCCAGCACAAGCTGATCATTTGTGCAATTTTTCATGTTTTCAGCCTGCTTCTGAATCTGAAATATCTAACATTCTTAAGGTGACAGCAGATGAGGAGTGGGATCTACCTGTAGACTGAATAGAGATTAGATTGTGTAGGTATTCAGATTGGCTGGTTGTAATAACTTTGTAGGTGAGTGATAGGAGTATATATTCAATGCGTTTATTAATCTTGAGCTAGTGCAGAGATCTGAGGATGGGTGTGATATGAGAAAATTTAGGAGCTTTAACCACAGTACGTGCAAGACAGTTCTGAATCTACTGGAGGCGATTTATTTGAAACTTAGGAAGATTGTAGTAGAGAAAGTTACAGTAGTCAAGTTTAGAGTGGACACTATTGTCCTCTATTGTCCACTCTAATCTCTTCAGTTAATACCACTAATTCTGCACGCAACCTTGGTTTATTTTTGATTAACATCTTAGCTTCTCTGATCAGACCTCATCACTTTAATTTTAAGTTCTGCTATAATCATATCCATTAATTCTGTTGCATCCGTCCTTACCTTGATTCTAAAATAACCAGTGCTATCGCTGCCACTATCGTCCACTCCAAATTCAACAACTGTAACTCTCTGTACTACAGTCTTCCTATGTCCCAAATAAATCGCCTGCAATAAATTCAAAACTCTCTTACACATACTGTAGTTAAGGCTCCCAAATATTCTCATATTACACCTATTTTCAGATCTCTCCACAGGCTCAAGATTAATAAAGTTCTCACAACCAGCCAACCTTATTACCTACACAACTAGATCTCTGTTCAGTAGAACACGCTCCTCATATGTTGTTACCCTTGCTCGACTATCTGCATCATCCTCATTACAAATCGCTAACCGCTCTTTTTGATATTCATCACCTTACCTGTGGAATCAGCTACCTCATTTATTCCGTCAACCTCATCCTGTTCACTCTTCTCCTTGCACATATCACAATCCGTTTCACTCTCACCATCTATCACTCCCTCAGCCTTTTACTCCAGACTTAAAACCCATCTGTTCTACAACTCCTTTCCTCCATAGCCTTCTGCTTCTATTTAGACTGCCATTGCGGATTTTAGACCTGGACCAGACGTACTGGCTTCTGGCAGTTGTTTGTTTCAGCGACTTTATTTTTTTACGTTTTTGTTACGCAACTAGACTAAGTTGACCACACTGGCAGCTTTTTCAGTCCACGTGAACGCGATCTATCATACATATCGTATGAATAACATGACTTTCAGAACACTGTAAGAAAATCATGAAACATAAAAATAAAAAATCACTGTATATACAAGCCCAAATCTTTCATCATGGCGGATACAACTATTGTTATGCTTTACTCTGAATTACCTTAACTGTTCAAAATGACTGTAAACAGAAAATGTAAACTAAATGCAGAATGGAGAAGAGTGAAGCATACCTGGGAGGCCAGGTGACCCTGATCGACCAGGTCTGCCATCTAGGCCTGGTGTACCTGGACGACCATGACTACCTTTTATGCCAGGTATACCAGGTAGACCATCTGAACCAGGCCGACCTTTTACCCCTGACAAACCTATACAACACAGCAGTTACGTTCGTCGTACATTGCATTATTATTTCATGATATTATATCAGTTAATTAAGTCACGAGATGCCATGATGCACCAAGTCTGAGTTCTGACCACCTCTTCTTGTGGTTAGTAAGCATAAGTCAATGAATCACTGACTAATATAATAATGTGTTAAATGAAAGATGGTAAAAGGTGATCACAACAAAGCAATAATATAGCAATGTGTTAATAAACCGCCTATGATGAACAATGTCGTCACTGTTTTAATGGCAATCCTATGGTAAATATGAATTCAGACCCACTCTCTAGGTCATGTTGGTTCCTTGAAAAAGAAATGTTCCCAAGACGAATCTGGATACTCTCACGTCACATAACCAGTAGCATCAAACCACTGAATATATGAAAACAACAGAAGAATACTGTCCAGCCTACGGGCACTACCTCAGTACAACATATCGTGCGCTACAAAGCTATGCATACTTTTTAAAAGTATAGCAGCTGCTAGCATGATGTCACTACTAGTGTAAAGAAACCATGTGAACTCACCTGGTGACCCAGGTCGACCGGCGTTTCCTTTGTCACCCTTCTGACCTACCTGAGCTGCTCGGCCTGCATCACCTTTCGCGCCCACCCGGCCGTCAAGACCAGGTAAACCTGTATTCAAGCACAGGTGATAGAGGCATTACCAAGGTATCGTGTGTTCAAACAAAGACAACATGCCTGCAACAGGTTTATTATCAGTAAACAAGTATCAGCGCCAACGAGCGCACAAAGAAAAGCCTATATATCAGTGAATCAAAATATACAGTGCAAATATTGTGATGCAAAACCCGAGGTGCTGTGCAAGATATTGTAGTCAATACACGATATCACGGTGTGCTCAAAATAGTAAAATTATAGGCTACAGGCATTGACCTAATATGTCACGCGCGGTAAACAAATATTTCGTCGGCAGTTAAAACGTTTCGGAAGATTTTCGTTTTTTCGGTATTGATTGGCTTTGTTTAGGCTTTGCTACTAATACGAATCGTACGAAAAAGAGAATACAGACGACCTTTATTACAATAAATTCCACACCCAAAAGTTTGTTTACAACAGCTGACCTGATCTAATTCGACTCCGTGATATTGTGTATCATGTAGGTCTATGACAACATATGTGCTTGTATGTTGTCAGATTAACTAATACAGCATGTATCAATATGAGGACAGTTGACAGTTTGTTCTGATAATGACCATCTAGAGCTGGGGGTCGCCCTTTGACGCTCACTGTTGCCATATATATGGGTACAACTATGAAGCATCCTGTGCCAAACCGGGTTAAGCTGTCATTTGTAATTTTTGACATCCGGGCACTCTGAAGCTCATCCCTGAGCGTCAGAGTGCCCGGATGTCACAAATTACAAATGACGGCTTTACCCGGTCTGGCACGGGATGCTTCATAGAGGTACCCATATGACAACAGTGGGCGTCAGTGGGTTAAATTTTGGAGCGAGTGCTGAACCGATAAAATAACGAATGACAAACCAAGTCAAGTTGGCGCATGTGTGGACCAAATGCACAGTGCTTGCGTCCTCACTCTTGACGCTTTTATCATTATGTAATTATGTCCACTCAACAGACTGATCTAATCTGACATGGCATGATTAGCAGCAAGAGTACAAAAACTGAACTAGACAGAAACAAATCGTTTTCTCATACCACGAGCGCCCTTTGAGCCTGGAAAGCCGTCAGTTCCAGGCTGTCCAGGTCGACCTCGGTCTCCTTTCGCACCGTCAACTGATGTACCTGCCCGTCCTCGGCTGCCAGGTGTTCCGGGGAAACCTGCAAGTAACATCAGTGGCGTCAGTGCATCACACTTAGCATTGCACTCTACACCTCTAACTGATACTGCTTCCGTCCCAAAACTGGAAATATTGCAACAAGCTGAAACAATGGCCAAAGTAATTTGGCAAACGGCAACATCCCTCCATTTTGGGGAGGGGAAGGTCGTAGGGGATCAGTGGGCACCGATTTGTTTTAGTTTCTGGCTATGTGTGCTAGATTAAGCTGTATACTCAGCTTTCGAGTCAACGTTAAACTCATCTATCATATCGTATCGTATCGTACAGACAGACAAACAGACCACACAACAGTAACATGTGTCAAAATAGGCGAAATTGATTATCAGCGATGTCACCTGAAATTCTTATGGTATGTTTCATTGTCATATGCCTCTGAATCGCTTGCAGCATGTGGCGCAACAGAAATAATTATGTTTTTGATTTTGATTGATTAATTGATTGATTAAATGTGACTCTATTGAAAGCTATATCTAGTACAAACGGTTTACTAACAATCGCTATTTGTACTGATGACCTCACTACATAATTGCCACATGTTATGCACAGCTGGCAAACACTGTTAAAGCCGTATCCACATCATCTGTATTTGACTAAGTTTTACGACTCAATGTCAGACAGCACGACTGTAACAGTTATACGACACGTGTAAAATCATACCTCTGTCACCCTTCTCTCCGGGCGTGCCTGGTATACCATTAAGACCGGGCAAGCCCTTCTGACCCTCTGAACCAGGCAGTCCAGGCAGACCATTCAGACCGGGCTCTCCCTTCTCTCCTGGCGCTCCAGGTCGTCCTCCTGGACCTAGTCCACCGTCAGCTCCTTTTGCACCAGGACGGCCTGCAAACCACAACAATCTGGTGTTACCAGTCTCGAAGCAATACCAAACGCAACTGTGATCTAGCTGTCTGTAACCGATTTTAGGCCCTATTAGCAACTTTGATTTTTTACACCACGTTATTACTATCACCGTTCCCATTAGTGCACCTGTATTTATATTTGTAATTAATTCAGCTATTCAGCTATTCAGCCGCAAATGTGAAAAACTCAGTGTCAGTGTCATTATAAAACAGCGTATATTATAATAATGGCAGCAAATATTGGTACAGTGATATGGGCGGCGGCGGCATATTACATTTAAACACCTAAGGTACAGTAAGAATTTTCCTAAAAGCTGAAAAGTAAGCGACAATTGCTACAAATAACAACAGCAACAGTTATATTCCAACACAGATCGTGTTCAGTCCATTTATACAACATGAAACAAAAAAAGGCTGTCGAGGTCTGGATGGACTTAACACGTGACGACATGTTAAATCTAGTGCTCTTGTCCTATATGCAAATGGTCTGTCATCTCAGCTAGTGTGTGTACTTCATAGCCTCGTACCAATGCCCTCAGATGACTTTTTCATCAGATTCTGTGCTAGTTTAGAATATGCAAGAGAGTCAGCTTCTTAGTGTACACTAAACTTTACCATATTATATACCGTATCATTATAGGAACAGACTTCTAAAGCATCTAATGATTTTTGTTAGTGTTTTACCTGGAATGCCAGGCTGGCCAGGGGAGCCTGAACCTCCTTTGCGTCCAGGTGGACCAGGTGGACCGTGAAAACCTGGATCACCTTTAACTCCTGGAAGTCCTGGAGAGCCTCTTCCACCACGGCCAGCAGCTTCTCCTTGTGGACCAGGACGTCCCGGACGCCCTGGGCCTCCTCTCTCTCCTACAGTGAAATCATGAGAACACACTAAGTACTGAATGGCAGACAACGGTAGCAACCCTGTGACTTCTCGATTCACTGCTTGTACAACATTGCAAGCTAATTGACACTCAGCTAATGGATAAGTATAATGCTGAGAAAATTTATACATGTCGTCAACAACTTCATGCACAAATACAAGACATACTGTATGTAGTATACTGAGAATGCTAAACGCATCATTTTGCTTACCTTTACGTCCATCAATTCCTGGACGTCCACTTGCACCTGGTGGTCCTGAAGGACCCGGAAAACCCTGTAAAGTAAAAATTGGCAACAATATAATATGTGTGGATTGTGATGTTATTATTTCGTCAAAAGCATCAAACAACAGAAAAATTCTTATGCCTAAACTATAGCTTCAATAGTTCCTAAAAAGCAACTGATATGCATTATAAATCACTTGCTAAAGCACAGAGGGCACCAAAACTGTGAGCTGTGATGTTTCTTTACTGTTGCAATAAAATTGCTCGATCTCAAGTGCTCAGATCACATCTGAATGCACGTGCATTAATCACTGCTAATACAATTACAGCTACATGTAGGCCCTAGGACATGTAGATTATAGAAGACCTTAGCTCCTTTTAAGCCATGACGTCCTGGTAACGAATCCTCGCCCTTCAGTCCTGCCCGTCCTGGTGCACCTGGACGTCCGTCAATACCCGGATCACCAGGTTGACCGCGTGGTCCTTCAACGCCGACTCCGGGAATTCCTGGTACGCCCTTCGCACCTTTCCGACCAGGACTGCCTGCAGGAATAAGACAAGTAATACTGCATGAGCAAAACGTCAATTGACAAAATCGACACATAAGCACATTGTTACAGTCTTAGTTACCTTACAACAGTATTGCACAAAACCTGAAAATGCTAATAAATATTTATGTACTGATAATAGCAATCACAAAATTAATCAACAGCTGAATGGTCAGACCAAAGTTAGAAGTCAGTTGACATGATCACAGCAGAAAAATGTGTCAATGACAAGTTTACAGAGATAACCATCATGTATACTGTACTGTACATACCATCTCGTCCTTTGTCTCCAGAACGCCCAGATCTCCCTGGTTCTCCACGCTGTCCCTTTGGTCCAGCTGCTGCTGCCTGGCCAGGCTCACCTTTCTGACCTTGTAAACCAGGGATGCCTGGGCCACCTTTTATTCCTGTAGCAATGCACAATCAGCAGCAGTTTGTCTACCATCACACGCATCACACGAACTTAATTACCGAATTACAGTTCTGGAAAATATGAACAATACACGATATCACGGTGTCGAATTAGGTCAGGTCAGCTGCGGTAAACCAACTTTTCGGTGTGGAATTTAATGTAATAAAGGTCGTCTATATTCACTTTTTTCGTGCGATTAGTATTAGAACCAAAATCTACAAAGCCAATCAATTCCGAAAATCTTCCAAAACGTTTTTTAACTACAGACAACGTTTGTTTACCGCACGTGACATATAAGATCAACGCCTGTAGCCTAAAATCTTACTATTTTTAGCACACCGTGATATCGTGTATAAGAACACAAGCCAGTAGGCAAATTGACTCACGTGCTGCTAAGCTTTAAGCGACCCACACGTCACCATCAAATGGCTACATTAACGATTATTGGCAATATTCGCTTGGGGTAGGGTTATGCCAAATGCTTCTTCTCCCAGAGTTCTAAGCCGAATGAGCTGATTTTTTAACACAACGTTCTATGATAATGTGTGCTTAAAGTCTGTTAAAGGGTCCACATGGATAGTTGATCTGGGTCCTAGTTTCCAAATGTGACGACTTTGAAAACTGTGACGTCACGAGTATGACTTCATAGTCACGTGACGTCATCAACCCGTGACGTCATCAATGACGTCACCAACATCAATGACGTCACCAATCGACGCGCCGTAGGTACTTTCCTATTGGGTCCCTATTGGACGTGAACATCAAAATCGCTTAGTTTCTGAGATATTTAGCATCAAAGTTGCCGACAGAGAGTCACGTCGACTTATAATAAGGGTCACTTAAAACATAGCAGCCGTGTGAGCCATAATTATACTATACGCAACAACTGGTGATTAGTGCATTTGCTTGGATTTCTTTGCTTGATTTCTAAAACTTCTTCTATGTTTAAATTACAGTGGTCCAAAAAAGTGATATCCCTGTTTTAATTTTGCGATAACTTCCGTAAATGTACACCGATTTTAAGTATTTTTTCACTGTTACAACAAGAAATGTATGACGCATAAAAGTAAAATTACCTCTGCCACCTCACATTTATCATGTAACCACCCTACCTAGCAAAACACAACACTGCTGCTAACATCATAGTACTACATTTTCAAATGTGTAACATTTCAAATTTTGCTCAAATCAGTTCAGTACTGGCGCAATGATCAACAGCTACAACTAGACTACTCATAGTCTGTCAAGTCAGTATCACTTTTTGGACCACCCTGTACATATACATCATGTCCAGAAAAAACCCAGGACAAATGTCCTGTTAACTACAACTCCAAAGCTGTCATTAAGTTTCCATCAAATAAGGCCTGTGAGTGTGGTGTTAGTGATGAATGCTAAACAAACTGGAGTAAAATTGTCCACATCACGCGACGTGTGTACACATTCTACCTTGTAGCTCACAAAAGACTAAACTCTGACAAAAATGATCGAATTTTGTAACACTGATTACTAGCTGGAAACTAGACTGTTGGGTTTAGGCCTATCATGTAGTGAAATAATTCTGACGATAAGTTAAGCCGTTATAATACAATATTGTATCGTGCCAGACAGAAATTAAGACGGTTGTCAAAAGACTTACCTGGGTGCCCAGGTCGACCAGGATTTCCTCCAGAGCCAGGACGACCAGTGTTGCCTTTCGGTCCTGGAACACCAGCACGTCCTGGTGATCCCTTCCGACCTGCCCCTCCCGGTGAACCTGGCCTTCCTCTGTCACCTTTAAGACCTTCAATAACAATGGTCAAACTACAACTGTCAAGTCCTGTTCTTTAACAACATGGCAAAAAAGGGAACAAACTCTGTTACACAAACTTGCTAACTATACTGTACCAGTACTTTACAGCACCACTTCTTCACATACTCTGCATGGCCTTTACTACATCCGCTAGTGTTCAGTGATTCTTTTTCTTTTCTGGCATGCTCTATTAGGATGTGTAGTGCCAAATGTAGACATCAGCCTCCATGTTGGACGATTCTGAGCCACATCACTTGCTTCATTCAGGGAGATGTTATTCGATTTCAGGTCTTGCTGGATAGTCTTCATCCATGTAATACGAAGGGTGCCATCATGCCATTTTATATAATTCTAAAAATGAAGAAAAAACAATCGAGCAAATTATTATCAATGTTAATAATTTCTCACTAACGATTTTCTAGAAAGACTATTTTCAGCATTCTGTGTATAAAAGCCCTTTAGTAACACGGTTTCAATTAGTCTGATACAGTAAAATGGTTCATTCAAAATTATTTCTCATCTGAAAAGGCAGTAATAACGTCGCTCGAGTCTGTCAGTCAGCTAGGTGATGTTATGAACAGTGTTGTTAAACGAGGCCAAAACCTCGAGGACGAGGCCGAGGCCGAGGCCAAGGCCAATTTCTGGAGGTTAAGGCCATGGCTGAGGCCAAAAATAATTAGGAAACAAGTACTAAATAATGATTAACAACACAAGATTTAAGATTATTGCCAGAAAAATTAACAAAATTCCCGAATTTTACACGATTTTTGCGCGAAAAATGCCGGATAATAATAAGACAACGAGATCGAGGCCAGGTTGAGGCTAAATGTTTAAGGCCGAGGGCGAGGCCAAAGCTTCGAGGCCGAGGCCGAGGCCGAGGCC
>Ga0056114_1000950_pt1 | contig 11931 bp, 10 predicted proteins | sample WorMetHERISLAND1_FD_77005 | JGI IMG/M metagenome (GOLD analysis project Ga0056114, IMG submission 77005) | Marine gutless worms symbiont microbial communities from Max Planck institute for Marine Microbiology, Germany - Olavius loisae HERON... ...
AAGTTACTATTAATGACTAATAGGAAGTCGTATATGGGCTTTCGATTGACACCAAGATCGATGACCTTGGATGACCTTGAACTGCTGTAAGGTCAAATTTTGTCAGAATTTCGCCTGATTTCACGACTTTGGGAGGCAACCACGGCTAAACGAACGAAGATAGACCTATAATGTCAGGGACGGAGTTGTAGCCCATTAAATGCACTTTTCATCGGTGTATAGATTACGTCGATATCTAATGGCGTTCCGCCGCTAGGGGGTGTCAGAGAAGGGTGGGTGTGAAAATTCAGCGATTTTCTAGCTTTAAGCGTCAATATCTTGAAAACGGTAGCAAATACGGCCAAAGTTACTATTAGTGACTAATAGGAAGTCGTACATGGGCTTTCGATTGACACCAAGATCGATTACCTTGGATGACCTTGAACCGCTATAAGTTCGAATTTTCGAAATTTTGTAGAGACACTCGCTAGATGGCGCTGACGTCTGCTCTAATTTAACATATAGGCCTATTATCGCGTTATTTTCGTGTTTCGATACAAAAAACAAGTATAACTAAGTAATAATAATGTTATATAATTAATTATTCAGTGTGAAGCTAACTAAATAGTCTAAGTACTAAGTACTTGTAATTGAACAAGAAACTTTATAATTGGCAAACACCGGATTTCAAACTATGTATAACCATATAGGCCTAGAGCCTATCGCGTTACGCTATGCATCGGTAATTTGAAATTTGCCGAAATGGAATTCTGTGAAATGAAACGAAACACGTTGAATTGGAGCAATTTTTGCATGGTTCCGCGTCGCTCAGGTTTGTCAGCGTCAGCTGGGCTTTCTTGTTCCAGGATATCACGGTTTTTGACCACTGTGCCCTGCGTCCTGTTAATGGGATGCCAGATGTACCATTTTCACATTGATTTGCATTGCCCTCAGGATGTGTTATGTTCTGTGTTTACCATGTGTGGTCTACATGCAAAAAGCGTAATCACGTCGAGACTCGTAAGCGTGTTAATTATTACATTACATTACATTATACTTGACTTTCTCATGAATATGATCAAATTACTGCCATTTACATGTAGAAAAGTCTTCAGTTTTTGACAAATACCACTGGGTTTTGCCAGAAAGTGCTGTTTTTAAATAATTCATTTCCTGGTTTCTGCGGTACTGAGCTTGTACTTTTGTAGTGCTTTTGTTTGAAAAATGCTCACAAAATGGCAAACTTTGGGAAATATTACATGCAATAAAACACAATAAACTCAGATATTGTTTTTAGCTGCACAGTTAGTACACAAAAAATTCAGTTTTGCTAAAGGTATATAAATGCTAGTTTTGACTTTTTTCTGTGTTTATTTGCAGATTTTTTTGCCAAACCACCCAAAATAATAATGCATTTCCTGTAGCAAATTATGAGCCTAAACTGAAGCAACTTTATAATAGTTGTAACAAAACTGTATTGCAGTAGTTGTAATAGTGGTTTGTAAAGCAAACTGGAAAGCTGTTTCCTTTTTATGTTTGTAGCATCTAGTGTTTCTTCAAAGCCGTCACTGGAGTTCCAGAGTCTACTCGAAGGTCTTCTGGCTAAAGACGTGTCACAACGCATGAGCTTGAGTCAGCTGGTTGTTCATCCATTCTGGCGAGGTGCATTGCAGCACTTAGCGCAGGAGTCTGAGATGTCGGCAGATGTCCGTGAAAGTCTGCGTCGAAGTGTTGCAAACTTCACCGGCACAGTAACAGCTGACAGTCGGCCGACGACTGCGGTGATCAAGAGCGTGTCTGCTAACGACCACACAGATGCTGCAGCTGGACCTGTAGCTGATGATGCAAGGCCTGGTGAAGTTGATCACTGCTATTGTACAGTTGATTTAGTATTTTAAATAGTAGGTCTGTATCAAATAGTGCTTTGGAGTCGAATGCAGATAGTTTAAAAACAATCAATGTCGCCTGGCCATTTGCTGAACAGTACAACATGCAGCAAAGCCTGAAAAAGTGCCCTGCACATTATATGCATGTACTTCGATGTTTTCCCTGACCAGGCGTCAAAAGTCTACCTGCGCATTATACACGAGTGCACATTATAGTTGTGATATTACAGTATACGTTTTTCTGTGACCGTCTTATCCAGTTTTGGTCAAGAGCAACTGGTTACCACGTACGAACAATTTTTGATGTTTGTATGCACATGCGTCCATGCAAATGCATGGCAGCTGCAGGCAGGATTATGACAGGAAATTGTGAGTAAACAGAGGACTTGAAAGCAATAGTGCTGTACTGTGAGCGCTTTTGCAGTGGGTTGCTTGTTGTGGCTAACAGATTCAGCATTGAACATCAGACCGAGGTCGGCTCTTGGCAATGCTGATGCACAAGTACTCTTTACACTGAGGTAGTAGCATTTTGTGTTGTTTTCATATGCTGTTCAACAACTGTAGAAGAGATTTGTCATGCTTGTGACTTGGTTGTTGACTGTCACATGAGTTCGTTCGTTGAAAAGGTACTTTAGCAGTTGACCAGATGATTGTTGGGTCATGAAGCTGATCTCTGTCCCTTGTCACTGCTGTGCATTGTATTTGAATTAATTGTGCTTGTAGTGAAACCGATTTCTGCAGAGTACATACAGTCTGTAGGGACGAGGTGTCAAATTGCAGTTTGTTTTGCCTTTGTGTTGCCAGATATTTTTCTGATGATTGCATAATATCTGAGCGGATGACTGAGTAAAGAAGCAGGCATTGATACATATTGGGTTATTCCAGCTGTGACTCTTTCCAGGAAAAGACTGCACTGTTTATAACACATCAATGTCTGAAACTACTGACACATTACGCGATGTTGGCCATTCATAGCACATATCAGATTCATGCTGAAACATATTTAAAGAAGTGTGATAACTAGCATGTCATCGTTGAATCTCTCCACAGCACAGTTGAACAGGACGTGAACATGGCATCTGTCCAGTGCATGTTCTGTGAAGTTTGAGACAAGTACACCGATATTTGTGAGTGAAATATGTATTATTATCGTTATTGAAATTTAGCCTTGAGCATAGGAATTGATCATCACTGTTAACTGCCGTTAAATTGCACTGTGATTACTTTGTCGTCAGTTTGCAATGGCGTGATTGAGCTCACCACTGGCTAGTGGTTGTGTGTGTGGTTGAAGTTCGCGGCCTAACACAGCAGTGCTTGCGGACGATGCTTCAACTGATGAGCACCTGACAGCAATGGCACCACAGCGGATGATGACGCCGTCAGTCGACGCTCGTGACAATCGACAGCCAAACGCTGCCACTGCCGACACTGTCGATGTCACTGCTGACGTCGTCGTCGCGCTCATTTATCATTCCTCAGACTTCACTGTTACGCCAGTCTCCGATGGCACAAAGGTACAATGTTGAATTAACCTTTTATTGCTGCTGTCACTGTTGACTTGTTACAATGGGCTGTTCATCTTTTAATTATTGCGTGTGTTGTTACCATACAATTATGAGTGATCTGGTTGAGAAGTTTAGTCAGATAAATCTTAGCGTCAGATGTCAAGTTCTTATTTAAATTGTACGTTATACCGGGCACAACAATTTAAAATTTGGGAGTGAATAACAGTCACTGTTAATGTTAACAGGCACACTGTAGCAACGATTGTCATTTATGAAGATTATACACAATTCCCGGAGATAGTATTGTTAATCATCGGTTTAACTTGCTGTTTCGTTTGTTGCATGTTTATGTTCGTTTAAAGAAGCCAGGATCCATGAAATATGATGCTAAGATGCTCAGCATTCCTCCATACAGCGGTAACTTATCTACTGGTATTTTTTTTAAATTTTTTTAGTTTATGTTCAAATCAGACTAGCTGGTAATAGCTCTTTCAGAGTTAATTGTGATTATTGGCCGATATTAATAGTTCATTTAGTTTATTTGATTATTGCCGACTTAGCTGAGCTGAGTCTGAGCTATGACTTGGTCAGGACCAAGAGGAATTGCCAGAACTGTTCCGTAGTAGTAGTAGTAGTAGTAGTATTGTGTAGCTTTCTATAGTTGCACAATCATTTTAGCAGCTCACAGCTTTGGTCTACCAGATTTGGCTTCATCTCACTGAGTTCACTCACTGTGCTTACTGTGAATTACTTTGTGTGTGTTACATTTATTTGCTTGTTTCTGTTGTCTTGTATTATGTGTGTGTGTGTGCACGTTGTATTATTGTAACCTGGTGAGACGAGCCTAGTTAGACTTAGGCCTTACTGGATGACTAACCACCCTCCTTCAGTGCTTTGGTGCTGTTGGTTGGGTCATCAGACCTGTAAAACATCGTCCCCAAAATGACATGTGTGAATTGTACGTTAAACCTTACTTAACTGCTCAAGGTGGCCAGCATTCCTCAGACCAAGCCAATAGACTTGGTCTGTGAGTCCTTTGTAGGCTGCTCCCTTCCACATCCACTTTGCTGTTTATTATTTTACGTAGCCTGAAAGCTGATGCTCATTTGACTGTCCCATGGATGGTAGAAGGCTGAGTTGATTTAGTGCTGTACATATATAATTGTTTAGTGCTGTATTGTACATAATATATATTGTAGTGGTTGTCGTCCATTCAGTCCTGTTATCTAGCATGTCACCAGTCAGTCATGTTACCAGCTTGACTACAGTAATTTGTAGCATACTTTCGTCTTGTCGTTGTACAGTCTATATTGTTCTTTATTCACCGACTTTAGGTTTTGCATGATTTTGCTGTTCATTTATTTATTTGTTGTTCAGTGTTGTCATTAATCAGCTGTCGGTTGATTGGCTGTTAAACTTTCAGCTGATAAGCTGCTGTCAATGTCTCATAATGACCGGCTCAAACACATCTCGGCAGTCTGTGACAATCTCCATCTTCCAGAGCGTGGACCACCGTCTCCGAAGCATGTTCAACTGTTCAGTTATGTGGGCACCATTGCTCATCAGGGCGTGTTGGCCGATCTTCTAGCCCAACAAGATGTGTTGTCAATATTAGCAAAGCAAGCCAAAGATACTCACCAGGTGGAGCTGTGAGTACAGTTCGATTTTTTACGTCTCATAAAAGTTGAGAAATGCATTTTTATAAGCACAGTCATCTCAGTTGGTTGGGTCTTTTGACCTGTAAAACTGTCTCCCAGATAATCTATACTATGTTGGTGGAGACATTAAACCCTGCTCAATCAACTCCTTAGTAGAATAGTCAGTAATCACTTGATTGTATTGTGTGTGTGTGTGTTAAGTTAAAGAAGCTTGTTGATTGAGTTTATTTTTCAAAGACATTGTGAAATGTTGCAATAAAAAGCTAACTAGTGGCTAACTAGTTGTATGATATAAACAGAAACAAAAAATGATAACTGAATGAATTTAGAAAACAGCTGCATATGGAGAACATTAGTGTGATATGAGTGGTTTAAGGGATTTGTGAAATGGTATGTTATCTAACACAGAATGCAACAGGTAATGTTCGGTGGGTGAAAATGTCCTGCTTTAGTTTTCTGAAGAAGTTTTCTTGTACAACTGAGCCTCAAGTGTGCTGTGCATGACTGCTAGTGAATGTCTCTGAGTTTGATTCAGTTGAGTTATTGTTGTTGTTAATTTACGTTTTACGAAAGCTGACACCAGTTGACTTATTGGTAGTTTGTTGACATTTGTAGGAAGTCTAAGATCTGCTCTGTTATCAGCGTCATTGCCGCAAACATCACTGAGCTTGGTACTTCTGTGGTAATGACAGAGGTAAGTGTAAACATGAATAATTAGTATTTTAATGCAGCTGTTATATCAGTTAATGCAGTTGTTGCTATGCATTAAGTTCATTAAAATTGAAACTTCATAATTTTGAAATTGTCGTATAGTTATTTTTTGGAAGTTCAAAACAGTGGTAGTGTTTGTTGATCTGTTAGTGTTGGCGAATGAGTCAAATTTCACTGCAACTGACATCTCTCGTGATAAAATTGTGTTGAAGGCGTTGACGATGCTGACGGAAATGTTACGTGATCATCGTGCGGCAAAGTTGAGATCCTTGGTTTTATCAGCGGTCGGCGAGATGCTGTGTCTTATTGCCTCTCAGGTTGCTGTGCTGTGTTATCTGTAGATGTTAAGTGAGTTTAGCTGCAGTTGGTTGAGTGAGGATTAGCGTCCCAACTGACACATTATGGGTCATTTCTGAAGACCACAAGTTTACATGTCTGATGACCCAACCAACAGTGTCAAAGCATTGAAGGAGGTGTTTAGTCATCCAGATAGCTCTCAATCTTTGCAATAATACAACATGCATTCACACACAATTCCAAAAAATTCAAGTATAAACAGATAAGTCTAACGCACACATTAAAGTAATCTAAGCACAGCGAGTGAACCCAGTGACATGAAGCCACATCTAGTAGACCAAACCTATGAGCTGCTCAAATGATCGTGCAACAATTGAATTCTATACAATGACAATGCTTCTACTAGAGATCATTTGTGTCAATATCCCCTCTTACTCCTGACCAAATCAGAGCTAGTCTCACTGTACTAATATTCTGTAAGTGACAGGTCATGTATTTTTGTGTTCGTTTGTGCCAGGAATATTCGCGAGGAGGAAGCACAGTTGAAAACTGGGCTGTACCGGCCGTTGTCTATAGCTTCGTTGCCCGATGCTTGCGAGATGGAGTATGTTCATTGGTATTAATTTAGTAATTTTAATGACGTTGTACTTTTTAAGACTGTCATGGACAAATTCAGACTGTGGTTTTTGTAGTACCATGCCATTCAGTTTCTTTTATTTGCACTTTTTCTGCCAAATATAGAATTTGAAAGTATGTTTGTGAACTGCGAAGTGCAAACAGAATTGATCTTTGTTTAGTAAGAAGAACGATTTCTCAGTGTTTTAATTGCATCGTGTTCTTTTTTTCTAACAAATGATGTTAAAATGTCAGCAAGGTTACATGATATGTTAAATAAATGCTGAGTTTTGTTATGTTGCCTTATGTGTATGCTTTTACAAGCTGGTATGTGGTAAAAGACGATTGAAAACCATTTCATATCAGTATAACATGCATCATGTCCTATGCTTCAGGAGGAGACAGGAGTGAATCAGGTTGCAGCGAAGATAATTGAGAGTATTTCAGTGAGAGCAGGACCTCATGCTGCTGTATGTATACATTGCTCCTTCTTCAGTTGAACTTCTCGTGGAATCTTTGTCAAGCTGTATATTAATATTTAAATTAACTGATCCCAATGGCGATCTCTCTTTGCTCTCGCCTAGCTGGGTGGCATTACCAGTGTACATCACATGCAGCAAACAGTATGTGAATTGGTGGATGAGTCCGGAGTATAAAGAATGAACAGACGTAACGATATTCTCTCTCGGTTATCTCTATCGCTTGAGAGTTGAGCTAAAATGATTTTCCAGTATTTATGGTTTGGGATTAAGTAGTAACGCAAATTTTTTGACAGAGATGTATGATGTGTTAGAACACTTTGAGATTTTCTTCACACGATAAAGACTACGTACATGTTGCTGTGAAGTGTTGCGTAGTTGTGAGTTTTGCTGTTGTTTTTGGTGTAGAAATTTGCCACGAATGAAACTGGCAGTCTTCTCTGGCATCTGTTCACTCATGCAACATCTGATGCCGCTGAAGTGACGGCTTTGTCAGTAAGTAACGACGTCGCCTTCACTCAACTTGTGTGTTCATGTACAGTCCTATTCAGTGGGATCAGATGAAACTCTTGGACTCGTGTTTGATCTAAGTCTTCACTCAAGATTTTGATCTCTGACCTCACGTTGTCAGTTTGGTCTGAAGCCTGATTCACACTGACACAAGTTATTTCTGTGAGATATTTGCTCGTTCGTCCAAATAATTCACGGGAATACATATTAACACTGCGACTAAAATTAGCAGTACAGTATTTAGTATTTAGTCAATATGTCAGGGCCTTGACAGGGAATAGTGTTGTAATCTTGGCTGCCAGTGTTGAACCTGAGTAAACAAAACGTGTATAAGTGTTTTTACAGCAGTGTTTTCAACCCAACATGGAGAAGCTGCAATAACCCATCCTGGCCATCAGTACGTGTTGACTTTGTTATTTAGCTAGACCAAAACTTATAGCATCAGGTCTTGTCTAAACTTAGATCAATTATCCGAGGTCATGTTTGCAAAATATTAAAACCATTTTTCGTCTTTCTAGCAAATTCACAATATTTCAACCCGTTTCTGTTTTTGCACTTGTCAATTTATAGTAATTGTTAATAATCTGCTGCACGTGTGTATTTCATTACTGATGTGTTTATTTCAGGCTCTGTGTCGCATCTCACGCCACAGTCCCGGCGTCTTTCAGAACGTGCTGGAGAAGGTTGGCACGCCAAAGATACGAGCAACGTTGGCACAGCCAGTGACGCGTGTACAGCAGGCCATGATCACGATGATTCTTGGCCTGATGACGGCCGACGTACGACACACACGTTTTCTTCTTGACAAGGTAGCAGTTCGTTTTGTGACTTTCTGTACTGATCAATCAACATTTATTTGTTTTTCAATTTTTGTTCCTTATTTTGTGTACAATTTTACAATAGAAAAAAAATATATTTATCAATAGTTGCAGTGATTTCTGAAGTTGTGGACATTTATTTCTAGTCTGTTCAGCTGAATCATGCAGCATTTTGTTGATATGCTGACTGCAGGATTTCCTGTTGGTTGTCATTCGGTTGCTGGAGAGCCCAAGTGTTGTCGTTCGTGCCAAAGCTTTCCTAGCAGTACAACAGCTTGCCTGTAACAGCAATGAGATGCTGCTTGTGGCTTGTGAAAGTCGGTGAGATCGTCTGTGTAACACATTACACTGCTACTCATTTGTCTGTGGAGAGTTTTGTGCTTTTCCTATGTCACATATTGCAGTATTTGTCACGCAAGTAAGTCATTAATTCTTTATTAAATGTTGACACATTTTGTGACTGTATGTCAGTGGAATAGCCAGGGCAGATATATAAGTTTTATTGAATGACATTGGTCATATATTCAACCCTTCCAGTTTAGAATTACTGTAGAATGCCACTATTGTTTATCTTTTATGGCAAATTTTACATTTTAGTCCAGTTGCTGTATTCTAAAGTTGTCATCCACTTTATACCAACAGTTGGTGTAAATTTTGTTGGCTCAAATGGCTACAGCCCAGTTGTATATGTGTGTGTTCTGGTTTGTAGTATAATGCTGCCTGGTGTGTGTCTGTGAATGTATCGTTGTAGGTTGGTGATGTATGTTGAGCGTGACTGTCGGAAGCAGGCGGAGAACACCAGTGACATGGAGTATCTCGGCCGCTGTCTTGATCTGCTGGTGTCCACGATGATCGAAGCTGTTCCACGCCTCTGCAGTATGTGTCTGATGTGTATCGTGTCGACCAGTTGGCCAGATGATGTGTTCTCTGTTTGTGAAGAGCTTCTCAACTGCTAGTCATCACAGCATAATGAACTGATGTCACTTCGCATTTGGTTATTCAAACTTTTGCCCCATTTATGTTGCTTTTGATAATGCATTTTATTTTACTTTTTGTTTCTTTAGCTACAATGCTTCAGTATTACTCTGACTTGCTGTAAAGCACTTATTTTGTTGCTGATAAACATCACGCTTTCCTGTGTAAATTTTTCACCGATTTCAAACCTCGCAAAACAGTAAAATAATTTCCGTTAATGTTGTGAGTCTGTATTGTTATAACTTTGATCTTAGACCATTGCATACACATATGTAACCATCACTGCTTAAATATAAACAAAAGCATGCGTATTGATGGGCCAATCTTCTCATTGTCACTACAGAATACATGGTAACTAGTTGTGTCAGTATTCACATTCTTTATTTTTACAAAACTATATGTTAGCTAAGGATTTTGCAGTATCTTAGTCAGTATTACTTCTTCTGAGACTTTGGCGCTATATAAATCTCTTACTTACTTATTATATGTTTATTGGCCTGTACACATATTTAGCACTTTAGAGACTCTGGCATTTTGTCTAAAAATGGGGATAAATTCTTACTGGTGTCAGGTATTATGGATGTACTGCCGGGCGTCTTGTTGTGTGTCTAGATGATATACTGTCAGCGCTGGAGGCTGCGTCAGGCAGGAAGCATCCGTCAACAGTACAGGTCAAGCAGCTGAAAGCCTGTCTGCCTCTGATGCCAGTGCTGCGGCATTTCGTCACAAGCCCGGTCTGCTGTGTTATGGTTTTTGTTACATGTCTGTATACAAAGCTAAGCAGAGTGTAATAATGGTGTACAGATTCGTCCTTGTTTGTCTTAAACATACAACCAATAACCTTTCACTGCCTGGCAGCCCCGTCGGTTTGGTTTTCTCAGAACTACATGCTGTTATAAATTCCAACATGGTAACGAGAAGCAGGGACCTTTGATGTAGGTGGAGTGTAGATGTTTGAAGATTACTGATCTTCCAGACACTTATGCCATGTGTCGGCTGGCTTTGTTGGTTAACGTTAGTTAGAAAAATGTTGTTGTTGATGACATGATTTCATGGCAGTTGGCAATGCAGCTGGGGACAGTGGTCAACAACCGTGACCATTTGTGCTATACACCAGTTTATTTCACACAATGATGATTGAATGCAGAATGCTTAAAGGGCACTGAAAAATGGAATCAGTACATCTTTGTAATGAATTAAGCTGTACAATTTTATCACACCAACAGATCACAATTATAATTTAAGAGACAGACCACATAACTGCATGTCACATCTCACTAATTGTAATTTTATTGTTCGAATGTTGTTTTGTGAGAGTTATTGACTGTACTGACTGTATTCACTTTTTACTTTTTATCGTCTTGTATTTTATCAGTGTTTGCTTGTCTGTTTACAATTGTGGTCTAACAGTTGTTCTATTAAAGAGACATTTGATTTGAGTTGACCTCTGCATTTGGAGCTAAGTGGAGTATGACAGAGGTATAATGTATTCTGTCCATCTGCTTTAGTATTCAGTCGCAATGTGCTGTAGACATTCTTTCACTGTTATGTACCGGTAGTACCATCATTCTAGTTATTACCTACTGACAAAAGTTTCTCCTTAAATCAATCTCACCAATTGATATGATGTGTGATAGCTGGCATTGTTTTAATACATTACATTCCACGTGTGGTGACGTGAATGATGTGATCTCTGGCAACTAGCATAAGTTTGTACAGTTTAGGAGTCAGTTGTTTATAATCAGAACGCAGTCACTGCATATGCATGACGCCAGGCAAGCTGCTGTAACTGGGTAGTCGGCAAGTTTCAGGTGGAAATTAATGACCGTACTGATGGATGACGTGTGTTTTGTGATGCTGAAGGTGTTACGGCCAAAACTTGTGGACGAGAAGTTTATGAAGAATCTCGGTCGATTCCTCGTCAGTGTTCAGTCACTCGACGCTGGTTCAACACAGATTCAGTCTGCAACTGGTCTCTATTTCAGTGTCTTGTGTATTTTCAGTGAATAGCATTACTGGATTGTGTGTGATATTTCAAATGTATACATCACCAAATATTATTTTTATTCTATGTATGATGTATAACAAAGAAGTCCAGTTATCCGTGCTAATACGACCTGGAAATCATGGATGTCAACATCTGTGAGGCTTATGCTGTACATCTGTCCATTTTGTTACAAAAGTAGTATGGGCGCCATTGATCGGTGTTGCTCAAGAAGATTGTTTGGTATCAAATGGCACTCTATTGCTGAGATGATCAACTGATCAACTGCTGCTTACTCCAGTAATCCAAGCATGACGTTTTATCTCTATTCTGGCATACTATGAGACTGGGTGACTGTGCTGATGTCAGATTGGTCTAATTTCACCAGACGACCTGAAGAGACACCGGGATGCATTTTTCCCAATGTCCGACGGTATAGAATAGGCTTATCTGTGATTGGCTGCGTCATCATGAAAACATTACGCCGGGTATTTCTCACTGAGAAATGAAAACC
>Ga0056114_1000951_pt1 | contig 11925 bp, 6 predicted proteins | sample WorMetHERISLAND1_FD_77005 | JGI IMG/M metagenome (GOLD analysis project Ga0056114, IMG submission 77005) | Marine gutless worms symbiont microbial communities from Max Planck institute for Marine Microbiology, Germany - Olavius loisae HERON... ...
AACTAATTCATGGACTGGCCTATAGTGTTCTATCTGCGCACATTTGTTGAGGGTCTTCGTACCTTCCATATGCATACCTTAAGAACAGTATGTAGTGATGTAGGCCTACGCATAATGACGTTTTATCGTATTTTTTTCGACGCATACACGCACGCGATTTATAGACATCTGGCCCATGAGTCAGAGATGCATGGCGTCTATCGACACTTAACTCAGTCCTTCTTCCCGCCCCTGGCCGACGACGTGGCCGGCCGCTGACCGTCAGTCCGACGGTCTCCGGCCCAGTTCAGGTTACATATACGCGTGGTGACAGGACGACCTCTATCGGCCTTCATGTAAACTACACTGCACAGCCAAGCACACATGCCTACCAAGTAGGCTATCGCCAATCTATCGTCTGACTTTAACTACATTAATTAGAAACTAAACTATTTTTTAATTTATCGACTCCGATCACGCTGAGTGTATGAGGCTTGCCATCACAGGACTTCACCTGTGGCCTGGCTCCAAACATTTCGAGGGGCACATCTGGACCAGGGTCCTAGTTTGTGTACAGAGAGGTATGGCTACAGTTAGAGGTGTTTTTGTTGTACAAGAAACTACTGATGCTCACACAAGTGTTGTACAGTTTTTCTACAATAGCTAACCTTAGCAAGAAATTTTGGAAATTGACTATACTGAATTGTAAGCTCATTTTTTTTGTCGTGGAATATTTGTTTTGTAGAATGAATGCCATGGCAGATGATGGTGTTTCATCAAATAAAAAGGTAACGATGATTGACACTTATGTCACACTTTGTTAAAGTCCAACACACATTTTACCCCACAGTTTGTAACATATGCTGTTACCTTTGTATGCCAGAGGTGGATTTTGTCAGAGGCAAGGTGTAATGGAGTAGGCATTGCTTGCCAAATATAACAGCCAGAGCACTCTGCATGCGTTAAACTGCAGACTTTTTTGCATTGTTTTCATTTGTGTTCTAGTATTTAGGCAGAACAGTTATCTCTGATGATGTACAAACTGCAAATGACTAGCCTATTCTGAGAGAACATGCAATGTAATGTGGGTTAGATAGCCAACAGCCACACAACAATGGGAGGGCAAATGCTTACCGGTATGTTCACAGAACAGCTGTGCTCATAATGCAGCTGCCTAGACATCCAGTGTGGTACAGAACTCACACCTAATGGCGATGTCAAATGTATCAAAGACTGATATGTATCAATTTTGGCCAACATGTATGTCAGAAATGGTGCAAGATAGAGATATAGTTACAATGGTCAAATCTGGGTTTATCCATTGTCACATTGCCCAATACCACTCATGTCACACTTTACGTTTTCACTTTAAGCTAAAAATGCACATGTTCTGTAAATCATTTCTGCCATACTATAAGACTCAGTGCTCACTGTTTTTATAGGTAGGTGATCAGAGACACTGAGACGGGTGGTGTATATGAATGATGTAGAGTAGGATCGACAACAGGTAATGGAACAGTGCAGTGTGAGAGAAATTACTTTCACGTTTTATATACTGAGAGAGCATGGTGATGAAAGTCTTGTTTAGAACCAGTTAGAACAGAGCTGTGTGGACTGTGGGCGTGCAGCTGGCAGAGTCACTGTAGAGACTGTTGCATTGTGTTGTTTCTTGTTTATTCATTGTCAGCTCAGTTGAGTGATAATATCTGCTTGTTTTGTTGCAAGTAGCTAAATGAAAGTAGCAATGTTTGCTTTTTGTTATTTGTGACTAGATGCGATTAAGTCGAGAGAAGGACGAACTGTGGAATACTCCGCGAGAAGATCTCGTTAACAGGTTTTCCGTCTAAAACAGTGATGTTGAAACGCCAAATTCACAGTGTGTAGATGAAATTAAAGCCAGATGAGATCATAATATCTGAAGCCAGATTGACACAAACAGGAGAAATTGTTGTTATGAAAAATACTTGTAACAGTGTGGTAGGCCTACATGTCGTGTATTGTAATTTTTGGAAGTCTGATTTGTTATCCTTCTGAATACCCAGATGTGCAATTCCGAGGCTTCATGTAATGATAGTTACTCAAGGAGTTAGGGAATGGCATGTGAGCTGTACCTTTTGGGATCATGCCTAATGTAGAGCTGTTATGTGTGGAATGTTTTAAGAATGTATGTGTAATTTTATAAGTTTGTAGTTGTAAAAATATGCCAGAAATGGTTTGCTTCTGTCCTGTCTTGTGACACGCAGGCACACTGGTCATTTAATTGCATCGTTCTCAGCTCTACTTGCCAGATGTGGTTGTGTAATTTTTTAGCCGACCGTACTAACGGTCGCACTTATGCTACAGTGTTGCGTCTGTCGTCTGTCTGTGGCATTGTGTTGTGGCTGAATGGTGCATCCTGGAGCAAAAGTTACCATTGATAGCCTATAGGAAGTCGTATATCAGGAATTGATTCGTACCAAATTGAACCTTTGTTTAGAGATCATTTAAGGTCATGTCAACTATTGCGTCACATTCGCCATTGAATATCTTGGAAACCATTAGAGACAAAGGCTTGGTTCCAAAGGACCACCAATAGGAACTGGCCTATAAGGAATCGAATGGTCACGTGAACGATGATGTCACGTCACCCTGATAGGTCAAACGCATGACCCCCAATACACTTAGAGCCCAATATATCGAAAATGGCTGGAGATAGAGACTCCGTTCCAAAGACCATCAATAGCAAATGGCCTATGGGGAATTGAACTGTCATGTGACTGATGACATCACGTGACCCTGTTAGTCCATTCAAATATGCGTAAAACCCAATATCTCGAAAACAGCTGTAGATGCTATTTAGCAACAATCCCTAATTAGTCTGCTGTGAGGCAGTATGGTTGGCTATCCTAGCGACAGCTTGGCTTCTTGTTATCACATATGGTGTAGAATTTTCTGTAGCAAATTGTCTGTTCGTCCACATCTGTCTGCTAGTGTTATGTCAAACAGTTAAACATGCCTTTTTCACCACCAAGTAGCTCCTGGCATAGCTGTGAAAGTGCAGTAACATCATGCTAGTTTGACATGCACATATGCTAGAAAATTTGCAAATCGAAACCAGTATATTTTGCACCCTCATAAAGGTTTGTCTTTGTTATGGTGTGTTATAAATGTCTGATTATTATTATTATATTGCTTTATCTGTCAAGTGACATAAGAGAACATCATAGTTACTATGAAATACTAAAAATGAGGAAATTACGGAAACTATTATCATAATGGAGAACAATTACCCCTGTGAGTGAATGTCTTGGGCTGTGTGACCTTCTGTCTGAGAAATGAGAAAAGACATGATTTGAGTGTTGTTGATTTTCTTTGTTATTTCGTATTTGGAACGTTTCCTTGTCTTTCTGCAGAGTGATCCGACAACAGCAAGAAATAGACGAGTTAGCAGCAAAGCAAACCAGTGATACAAGTATGTATTCTGTTGTTTATAGACTAATTTAATACTTTCTGTGGCGTATAAATAACACTGCTCAGTGCTCAGTATGACGATGTCTAGTAGTCGCGTGCTAATTCTGTCTGTTTGCTGCCGTCATGTTTTCAGATTATGAAACTGTTGCATGACCGTCATAAATGTTGGTGTAATTCAGCTCAATGGCATCATTATATCGCGTGTTCATTGCGTGCCAGTTTAAGATGTCAATTCCCAGATAATTTTATAAAATTATCATCAGTTGCATGGCCAACACTGGCATTGTTACTAGCATACTGCCATATTTTCATAAATTCTTTATTTAGTTTATATTCTGTCATTGACATTTTTGGCTGTTTTACAAGGTTTGAAACTGTGCTACATTATCAAGTTTGCAGGAATGAATTTCTATGTGAGAACCATTCACACATACACAGTCAGTTGTCAGTTGTAGCAGATCCACTGGCACACGTACAGTGCAGTTAGCTGTTGTGTGTTTGGATATCAATGATTGACGCGGATGCTGTTGATCTGTAGGTCTGGATGAGTTGCGGGAAACTGTTGAGAAACTGAAGCTTCAAGTGGCCGAGAGCACACGCCAGGAGAGTCTTCTTGTCATGAGACTCGCTGCCAAAGAACAGGAAGTTCAAGAGCTGCTGGTTAGTGTACTAACACACTGACGGAACTCAATTCATTGATATAACAACAAAATCGTTGAATCAAACATAAAGTCAAACAAGGTAGCAGTGCAGAAAAGCACAAACTGCAGTCAGCAGTAAAAATTGTTACGTCTTCAGTGCAGTCTTGGAGTCTTCAAGGATCACTGAGTACATTTCTCCTCGTCCTCGTCCTTGGTTTTGAAGTTCTTGGCCTTGTCCTCAAGATTCATATTCTTGGTCTCATGTACGTAAGTCTAATGAACACAAACATAACAGCACCCTGTGCTTTCTATTGACTGTAGTTAATAGAACTCGATGTTTGTGGACCGAATGTTAAATACACCACTAAGCTTAACTATTTATCTGATAAACATAGATGGACATCTCTATATTTGCACCATTGCACCATGCAGCCCTTGCAACTGAATGTATTACATATATGCCAGTTATATCCTTGTTCTTGTATGGTCAAGTCCTTACCCTCATGGCCTCGAGACTAAAGTTCTTGAGTGTGGTGTAAGTTGCATTGTGTGTATGTTCAGGGTCAGATATCAGACTTGAAGCAGGCGTTGAACCCGAGCTCGGCACAGCTGCAGTCCATGCTGTTGGACCCGGCTGTCAATCTGCTGTTTGTACAGATGAAGCGTGAGATGGACACGTGTCGCAGCCAGCTGGAACAGTCACAGAAAGATCTTGCCGCTTGGAAGTTTACACCGGACAGGTATCGTTTGCTACTAGCTGTTCTGCGTGAATTTAACTGAATTTTTAGCATTGTTGCCACTAACCATTTCTATCTAACATTAATATTTATAATGCCTTAGCCCGTGAAAAGCCGTGATGGTTGGAGGTGCCTTACAAGAACTATTCAGCTGTTACAGATCCACTTTTGTCTTGTTTATCCATCGTCCTTAGTAGTGAATCCCTTTTGATGCAACATATCCCCATTGGACTTATGCAAAGAATACATTTAGGCTGTTTTTAAAGTATGTAGAAACATTAACCCTGTGGCCTAATTGTTTTAACATGTTAACTCTTATTACTATATATACTCGCGTATAAGTCACTAAACATGTAAGTCACCCCACTAAAAATCGAGTCCGTATGTGGTCCAAAATCATTGACTGTATATAAGTCATAGATGGCTTTTGAGGACTTGTACTGGATGCAGAAGGTCAGCATAATCCCCGCCATTGTCGTTTTAGACGTTGTCACCGAATTCGTCTACAGCACTGTCATCGTAGACAGCCTAGTCGCCGTCGAATTCGTTGTCTCTGCAGCGTGGTACATCTGATTGAAAGTTGTATATTTTGGCGGCTGGAAAAATTCTTCATTTTATGACCCGGAGATAAGTTGCCCCCTAACTTTTTGGGCTAGATTTCATCGTAAATTTTGCGACACTATATACGGTAGCTGATTTTCTGGGAGCTGTTCATGAAAGTAACGGTGCTTTTGAACAGACTGCGTACGATGTTTATGGGAGATGCACGCAGACAGAGAGAAAAAGCTAATTCAAAGTTCGTTTTAATACATACAGTCTCTGAGAAAGAGACTGCGACACAACACTTGCGGTTAATGCCATACCATCAAATTGTTTGCTGTTGTCTGTTGCCATTTAACTGGAATGCTGATATAGACTATGCAGTTGAACAATGAATGGACTACACTGGGCACAAATTACATCATGTAGGGGCAAGGTTGTTGTCCACTGATATGTCATATGATGTCATGTTTGCTTGGCTGTCTATGTCTAATTGTGTCTTGACTCGTGAAGGCCAGTTGAATGCTTTTTGCAGTCATAAGCCAGACTGCCATGTAGGCGTCCTGTAGATAATGTCAGTTTCCTTGATGCATGTAGTTGAAACAGAGTGAGACACCAGCTAATTAGTAAGAAACCAGACACGTGAACAACGTACAGACAGAATTATATTTATATAAATACAGCAGTTTCAAAATTGACTATCAATTATTAAAAAATTATAGCTGTTAGGTGACAGTTTGCAGTTGCCTAAATTATTGTATTATTTTTATTACTGCTTACTTGGTGTGACTTCATGCACCATAAGACTTGTGTCAAAAACTTTAGTTTTGAAACCGTATGATGCACATGAAACTAAATCCGGAAAGATTTCTGACATGTAAAAGCCAAGCCTAGCGTCTGTCGTTGCATAATGCATGATGACTGAACACAATGTTGATGCATACAGTTGTCCTCCTGTCAGTCTGTGACTGTCAAGGGTTGTACACTTACATGTCAGTGTCCTATGGCCATTTGTTAAACGAGCAAATTTCAATTTCATGAGGCTTATATTGAACATATATTGTACGCTGCTTTGCATTACCTTTTGTCTTTGCATTGCAATTGCAATTTTTAATGGTGTTGATTTTTTATTGGTGATTAATTTCTGAAAACGTTTTCTCTTTTAGTAAAGAGTTAATTTTACAGCCTTGTAAGGTTAGTTGTAAAGTATCATTTGCAGAATGTTGGCCTAATGCATTTATGTGTGCATTTCTCTAATTGTGAGACGATGCGATGTTTGCATGTAGAAAGCTCGTTATGTGGTGGAAAGAAGTGGGTGGGCATAGGAGGCAGAGTTAGTGGTTGATGTTGACTTGTTGTAGTCAAACTGGAAAGCGGCTGATGGCCAAGTGTCGGATGCTTCTGCAAGAGAATGAGGACCTTGGTCGGTCGATGTCGTCGGGCAGAATAGCCAAGCTTGAAGGAGACATTGCGCTGCAGAAACGACTCATTGATGAGATGAAGAATAGTGAAAAAGGTCGACTTGTGTTCTCTCTTGCACGCCTGTCTTTGTGGCTTAGTAGGCCAAGTTATATTTGCTGCCCACCATATAACCTATACTGTGTTGGAGGGGACATAAAACACTGCACAATGCCCACCAGTGACCTGGGTTGAACTTAGGAGGATTTGATTGGCTCGGTGTACTACTGCATGTTTTCAGTGTATTACTGCGGGGAGATGTTAGAAATATCACGGCTTGTGCTGTAGCAACAAGCTGTTGTATAAGCGATGAGCCTTGTCAGCAGTCGGAGAAGGCAAATTTATTTCGGCCCCCCCCCCTCCCCACAGCTCTGACATTATTGATTGAGTTTATAAGCCTTGAATTGAAGTGAGCCTTGGCCAGGACTACTGTGCTGTTTGAGTGTTGAAGATGACTGGTCGCTGAAGTTGTAGTTGTAGCCAACAAATATTAGCTTCATGTATGTCGTGTAAATGTCGTGTAAACAGTATACATTTGTACACTGGTGGACCTTGTCAGTGGTAGCACTACGATAAGTTAACCCTTTAAAGCCTACTGTTGCCATACGGGTACAGCTATAATGCATCCTTTGCCAGACCGGGTTAAGCCGTCATTTGCAATTTTTGACATCCGGGCACTCTGATGCTCAAGACTGAGCGTCAGAGTGCCCGGATGTCAAAAATTACAACTGACGGCTTAACCCGGTCTGGCACAGGATGCATTATAGCTGTACCCGTATGGCAACAGTAGGCTTTAAAGGGTTAAGACGAAAATATAACCAAATGGTTCTGAGTTGTTCAGTTCCAAGACATTAGATGATACAGTTGAGCTCATGAAAAACATGGTTTTTGCATGCATTGATTAACAATAAGCACGTATTTTAGTACATCTAAAATATTTGTGTTTTAATTTTTAGTTCAGCATTCCAAATTTTTCAAAATAGTGATTTTTGTTTGTATTTTATTTGTGTATTTTATGAAGTGTCATTAACAGTAGAGAAGTGTTTGGTAGTTGAGCTGGTGTGAGTGAAGATGCCATATTTCAACCAATTGTCATGTTGACAGTAAAATAACGGTAGTCTTTGTATATTGTAATCGTAGAAAGTTGGATATAAAAAAATTCAGATTGTGAATAAGCCAAATTTCTTTAACATGTAAACATGTCTAAAGCTGAATATGATGAGTTAATCATTTTTACTTTGTTTAACTTTGTTTATGTAGTTTATTACTGTTGCACGCTGTTGTTAGATGCTATATTGTTATACTGTTTTCTTCATGTATGGCAGAAACTGAGGAGTTTCTGGGAGATTTTGACGAGGACCTGGAGGCAATGCAGGGTACGGTCTACCTGCTGCAGCAGGAGCTGAAGGATGCGAAGGAACGATTGCAACAGCAGCAGCTTGAACTAGATCAGTTTCGAGCGAGAACTGCCGCGACGACCAGTAACATGAACAGTGTGCCAATGACAGCTTGTGATGAACCGTCAGCAACTGTCAGCGTGACGACAGTTGACAGTAGTGACAGCAGCGATATGCTGATGAAACACGTCGGCAAGACAAGCGCCGAACTGCTGCGGACAACGGGAAAAGACAGTAGAGTTGTCGACGAGAAATCTCTCAAGAAAGTGTCAGTTGAGGAGAAGCCGTTGTATGATAGCCGGTGGAACGACAAGATGGACGTTGACACACCGGCGGCATCTAGATGCAGTTACACGAACGATGTGCGAACGTCACCGACAGAACATATGAATGACGATGATGCTATGTCATCCGAACAGCTGACAGATGAAACTGGACTTCGTAAGACATCAGTCGATCGATTGAGGACCGTCGTCAAAGTCAGCGCGGCTGAACGAACTGTGTCGGACTGTGTTCCAAATGGTACCGACGACGATACCGGTTTGACCGTAGCCAGCAACTAGGCTGATAGCGGCGTGGACTGTGACATTTGTTCTCCACAGAATGAGGAACAGTTTGGTAGTATTTGTTGATCAGGTTGTTCCGCTGATGACTGTGGACTCTTGAGAGTAGAGTCTGATATCCAAGTGAACATTTTCGTGTTTTCATAAAGAATAGAAGTCCAGTAACGGTTGCGTTGTTAATAGTAAATTATAAATATTTGCACTCGTTTCATTTTCTTCGACTGCAGAGAAGCCACTGTCACAGTTTACGTGTGACTGATGCTTTAACTGTTTTTTAAACTGTGGTAAATTATTTTATGCAGATTAAGGTTAATCTTTTCATTCATAACTGGGGAATATGATGTATTACCTTTTTCTTGAAATATTTAGTTTTTTTATTGATTGATGCAGTTCTACATTGTTTATCGTGATGGCTTTATTAACAGTGGTGTACCTCATAGGTTTTAAAATCTGCGTCTTGGAGGAATTTTTGTTAAGCTTAGGGGTAACGTAAAAACCTTCAACTAAATAACCTCTGGGTATTTACCTGGCTATGTCATTAATAATAATAATAATAATCACCAGTTTTAACTTTCGGTCAAATTTTTCTGGTTTATATCGGGTATTTACGTTTTTATCCACACTGTGTCTCAGAAAAATGCACCCACTTTTAAACTGTATGGCTCGAAATTATAAGGATCAATTTTGATAACATTTGGCAGAAATATGCATAACAACACGCCTAGCTCATAATATTTGGGACACATGATCTGCAGGTACATGTATTTAAATATAATATACTCGTCAATGAATACTGCTAATGTAGTTTTACTTAGTTAATATTTGTCCTAAATTACGTTACCAGAAGTGACAAAATTACACATAACACTGCCAGTCACCAGAAGAAACATGCATGCATTATTTTGAGTATGCAGTTTGAGAGATGATAACGTGATATAACAAGCAAACCTGCATGAAAATTCAAGCATGCAAACTCTATTCTAGAGTCTTGAATATTTATGGGGGGGGGGGTACCGCGGCGACAGTCCCACCACCGTTCAGGCCTGGCAACCCTGCCCTCTGTGGGAGCTGTCCCCTAGTCACCCCATATAATTGTAGACTAGGGGACTTGTGTTTTAGTTGTACGCTGTATTTGTCTACTATGTTGTGTGTTCATGCATATGTGTAATTTTTGTTTTCTTTCTGTTTTTGGGTTGTTTTCCTTTACAGCTTTCTCCTTCAGTACTTGGATACTGTTGGTTGGGTCTTTTGACCTGTAAAAACCGTCTCCCATATAACCTATACTGTGTTGGCGGGACTGTAAAACACTGCACAATCCGATCCATTTGAATATTTCTGCCAAATATCATCAAACTTGATCCTTAAAATTTCGACCTATACCATTTCAAAGTTGGTGCATTTTTTCTGAGACAGTATACTATGGTAAATATCAGTGAAACAATATGCCATGATTCTGCACAGATTACCATGCAATGCAGTAGGTGAAAACTAATTTCAACTAATGTTTTTTTGTCTTAGCTAGGATAATGTAAAAACTTACAGTACAGTACCCTAAGTGGTTTTGCCTCCCAAGTCTGCGAAATCGCGTGAAATTTTAAGAAATTTGAACCCAAAATGTACTTTGATACTGTTGGTTGGGTCTTGTGACCTGTAAAAAACCGTCGCCCGTATAACCTATACAGTGTTGGTGGAGACGTTAAACCCTGCTCAATCAAACCCAAAATGGATAATAACCTAGTTAGTAAAAAGGGTCATGTCCAAAAAGGTAAATAGCGGAGTATTTACCTTTTTACGTAAATACCCATGTTTTTACTGTTGCTTGAAGTACAAATCTACTTTTGGCAGTAGGTTTTTACGTTATAACTAGTTAAACTGAATTAGATAAGCAGTTATTTCTCAATACGGTACCAATGAAGGTATAAAGTATATTGTTTTTTACAAGAATATTTCACACGTTTTTATAATCACTGTGTATGTGACAACTGCACTCAGCAGCGTTAATTTTCTTCGGTTGTTTTCAATACGGTAAATATGAGATATTTAACCACATGAGTGATGATTAAAGTGATGCAGCATTATATTCTCATTATATTCAGAACATTGCAGTTATTGCGGCGGAGTAGGTATATGAAATCTGTCACATGGTGAAACGGAACTTGGTAAGTAACTGAGGAATAAACATCAGAAGTGTTTTGTAACCAGGCTTTTGTATTTAATGACACCCTCGGCGTCGCCAACTGTCACTTAAACGTTCTTACTCTACGACGCGGATCCTCCATCGCGCAATGTTGCAGTATTCGTCATTCATTGGTCACTGGCAGCGGGTAAAATTAGCATATTAGTATTTTTCCGTAAGCTTCTGGATTACTTCAAGAAAAATATTTGGTTCGTTTGACGTAGCCTACAATATACGGGTAGGCCCTATTGCGTGGCACTCCCTGCAGTACATCTGCTCAGTGTCAAAGGTTTCATCAGGCTTGAAATTGCCCGAGGAGGGGGATTGAACCCCCTCCCCAGTTCATGACTACATGCGCTCATTGTTAAGTGAAAATCTGCTTTAAATTGCAAACCCTGGGCAAGATTTCAAACATTTCAACATCTGACTCCCCTTCCCCCAGTTCTTTTAGGTCAATTCCAACACTGGGTTGCATTAAAACTTAACTTCGCTTTGGATGTATCCTGAAAGCGAGATTAGGCATCTCGAGAGCTGTTGCTAACAAAAAATGCCGTGCTGTCGCATGGAAGCCGCGTGATGCCGCTGTAAATTTTCATCAATACGGAGGCTGCAAGCAGCATGCAAACGAGGGTGAAAGCTGCCATGTAGGTTAGCTTGGGTTTGATTAAACTGGGAATAGCGCCATTTGATCCGCCGACCCTGAAAACCCTACCCTAGAACGAAACACGAAGTGGATCATGGGATGACCCGTTGCGGACATATGGCAATTTGAAATTTGACAACGATGGTACCCCCATTTTGGTGGGAGGGGAGGTCATGGGATTATTTATCGATCGTACCATTGGAAAGATCTAGCAATGGTGGTTTTATATTGGGTCTGCATTGTGACTGTTTCTAACCATTTGGCCGCAATTTGCCATTGTGTACGGTATCTGCGACGCTCTTCATAGGCGGCGGAAGGTGTCCAGTTTAATTGGGGGGGGG
>Ga0056114_1000952_pt1 | contig 11923 bp, 10 predicted proteins | sample WorMetHERISLAND1_FD_77005 | JGI IMG/M metagenome (GOLD analysis project Ga0056114, IMG submission 77005) | Marine gutless worms symbiont microbial communities from Max Planck institute for Marine Microbiology, Germany - Olavius loisae HERON... ...
AAAATGAAGGTTTCCCACAATGCTTGAACATCGGTAAGTGTATTACTGATCTTTATCTATAAGTAAAACCACCTAATACTGTATAAAATACTGGCGGCTGTAAAATGCACTGGTACCGCATGTATTTTGGTGCGTCGTGCACCGTGCATGGTGCGGTGTTTCGAGACACCCGTTGATTAAGCTGGTACTCGAGAAATCATATAGAACATCAACATGGTAAAACAATAAACAAGCATTCTTTGAATGTCTGCCATAATGCACGAATGCGATACACAAGAATGTTTTCAGATTTTGACCAATCTAATTACTCCTTGCACACTAAGCCTATATTCTCAAATTCGCCTACATTTGTTCGAAGCTGCTCTCTTATTTCCTGAATCTTCATACTGTTAGTAAACTACCCTTCCTGCTGAAATAAGTCTGTCTCCGATCTCATGGCCACTATCTTGGATTTGAGCGAACCAGAATAGCACCATTTGATCCGCCGACTCCGAAAACCCTACCCTAGAACCAAAGAGGAAATGGATCAGATGACCTGTTGCGGAGATATTGCCATTCAAAATTTTCCAAATGAGAGGTCAGTCGGTCGGTCGGTCGCTGGTCATTGGTCGGTCATCGGTATATATATACTTACACTGATGTCATATACTCCTCTTTGCTACGTTAGGAACGTAGCGCGAGGAATAAAAATACAAATGATACTTGATGACAGTTACTGAATGGTATGTTTTGTAACTTAGAGTTGTACCATTATGGAATTGTAGCTATACCGTTATTTCAAATTTATTATATACAGTGGTTGATTAAAAACGTTACAGTTCTTTGTTGTTTTAATTTTATAATGTGTGCTACTATTTTTGTTGTTGTCATAATTAACCATTGGTAATGTATTTCATGACATTTGCATTTGAAGATGAAGATATGCTCACTGAGCCATGCATGTCTCATGTGAAAAAGAAATCAAAGAGAGTGATGTCTGCTGTCGAACAGTTGAAACACGCTCGCACCAGAATGAAGGTATTTGTAACTGACATAATAATCATGCATATGTAATGCATAACTATTGTGATGGAGTGTAGAATTGAAAGTAATGATAATTTGTTGATCAAATTAACGAGTCCTTGAAAGTTCCAATAATGTTAAGTATTTACTCTATTGAATTAAATATAATTCTCAATACAAAATTGTGACAATGCATAGTTTTTGTTTAGGTAAAATCTGCAATCTGCAAAGCTGAGCCATGATATTTTGTAAATTATAAACTGAATGGTTCTTGGGAGCTGGGACACACATCCATCCATACATGTACACAGATTCTACTAAACTTTGTGCCTGTAGATGTTATCAGTAGTAATGTACTGTTGTAATACTTTTTCATGGCAACAACACAGCTCTTGTTACTGTGCATGCTCACTGTGTATAGGTGTGCTATTTTTACTCAGCTCTGTCTCAAGCCGAGCTAGTAGCTAAATACATATACCATAATATCCTGATTGTAACGCGCACAATTTTGGCTTTAAAGTGGTGGTATGAAGTTTTGTGCACGTTATACACATGTAATGTATAAGGTCATTGCCGTATCCCGTCTGCTTCAACATTGACGCTGATTGTGCTGTCAATGTGCCGATCAACACTCGGCGATCGCGCCTTCCCCTTGGTGGCTGCACATGCCTGGAATGCTCTGCCTTCGTCGACCAGAGCAGACAACACTGCATTTGTTTCACTGGGATATTAAGACATCTCTGTTTGAGGCTGACACTTGACACAGTGTGGTGTAATTTATCATTTTTGAAAAATGCCCCTGCACCATTTTTATGTCAAGCGTCAATAGATCAATGATGTTGGGGTCTGGGGAGAGCAAACACCCCAGGCTAACTAACATGAAATTATTTTCTAAGAATTCTAACCTATTTGATCACGATAGCTCAACGTCACTGACGGATGGACGGACAGACGACTTGCTGTGGCAATACTGCTCTCTGAGTAGCATTGCGCAGTAAAAGTGTTAGCCGAAAGGCTAAAAAAGATACAATAGAATACATGCAAAGAGAATAAAACGAAAACAATACTGTATACAGTAGAACGAATATCAAATATCGGTGCAATGATTGTTTGCTCCAGAACAACACTGCACGCTCCAATCATATACACACGCCAATATACAGATAGTGTACACACGCCAATATACAGATAGTGCTTTTTATGTATTCTATTACTGATATTTAGCCAGGGCATAAAAGAGCGACATTTATTAGACCTAGTTAGTGGTATTGGGTAGACATTGTCGTCGAAGCCAGGAAGGAATTTCTGAATCACGCCGTTGGGGAAGAAGGTCATGTGAACAGGTAAACAGCTGTCAGATTGTGTGACCAAGCGAAAGAATCTCCTACCCAATTCAAATCTCCGAGCAGAGAGGGGCTGTACACCAGCATATACACATGCAGAATCATATGGCGTATCTTATACGATTTGGTGTACCCGGTAGGATTCTTATGGCCCTTTTCTGCTTCCGTTATCTGCATGCATGTACCAATGTACAATGTGTGGTACTTGCTGTGTACTAGGAGTATGTATCTTACGATAGGCGAGAGCTGAACGTGATTCCAATGTGAATCAATTACTGCATTAACAGATCGTTGTTTGTTAATGGCTGTTCTAATTATTGTTATATCGTTAAATTACTGTTTAATGTTATCAGTCAAGCAGAATTGACAATATTATGTGTTTTACTTGTCAGAAGAGAAGTGTTCAGCTGAAGGTGAAAGAGATGCTATCACAAATCCAGCATATGTCGACACGGCCAGAAAAAGACGTTGATAAAAGTGATGACGATGATAGCGACGGCGATAGTGACGGTGATCGTATGCTGGAACTTGATGAGCGCATCTGTGGTCAGGTGAACATGCTTGCTTCAGCAAGTCAACAGCTGCTTGAAGGCGACACACAGAAACAGGTGAGAGTGGATATTGTCCAGTTTTCTGAGAGTGGATACCGATCTGTTACCATTTATGACATTTTAGTTTAAATTTTCTGTAGGCCTACTACGTTCGTCGTTCGCGTGGACTTTACAACAGTTTAGGCTGTTTAAGCCATGCTAAAAATTTTCGATTGACATTGACAGACGAACTGTGTGGTTTTGGCAGTTTGTGTAACTTTGTGACTTGGTGCAATTTTTCTCTGTTCTACACTGTGTTTCAGTGTACATTTAGATTTGAACTGTCGTTTTTCAGTAATTTGATAATTTAGTAAGTAAAGAAATAGATTACAATATGTTCTTCTTTCACCAGTCTTTGCAATATGAACCGTCTGAAATGCAGTTTTTATGATAATTTAATTTAGAAGTTAGAATGCCTACTGAAAATGTAACTGTTATGTCATTTGCAATTGTTAATTACAGCAATGCTTCCATAACAAGTAGGATACTTTTTCTTTTTTGTGGAAAAAGAACATACAGTGTTTAAGTTTAAGTCCAGTGACAGCTGGTATTATAACACATTCTAGATATATTTGGCTAAATTTAAATTTCCTGCTATGTGCATATTTCAGATTTTTTAATAATTAAAAAATTATAAAAGTTGGTGTGTTTCATACGTTTACTTATTTATTGCATGACCCTTTATATTATGCACTTTTCATTGCATTTGGAGCACATGAAAAACTTTTAAGCGCATTATTTTATCTGGTTTTGTGGAGATGTATAAATATTTTGTGTTTGATTTCTGTAGACAGTGAACCGGGTGTATGCCGGCGGCTGTGTCAGTTTCATTCCCATGACTGATAGTGGTGACACTCTCGGCAGCCTTGTGTTGCCGACGGGTTCACAGCTCAGTGATGTTTGCATCCTTTGATTCTTTCAGAGAACATCATGTGGTTGAAAATATCTCACATTATAGTTACTATGACTGATTTGTTCCATAGGCATGTATGAAATTATCAGTGAAGTAAATTACTTAAGTGATGACCCGGTATCACTCGCATAGTAAGTGTGTACTGATGATGCATAACAGGTGGTCATGTAAATGTAGTTGTCGCATCAGATGCCTGTCACTTTAATGAAATTTTGATGACGAAAATGTGGTTAATTTGTGATTTCCAAACCAAACCTGGATATGGCATTTTTGTGAGCCAAGTCCAAACCGAAACCAAATGTTATTAATTAAATAATTTTTATAGCTAATTGCTAGTTCCAGTATATAACTCCGGTTTTAGAATACTGAATCATCACAGCAGTAAACAGTTCTGGCCCCAAAATCTTATTGTTGTAAAGTGTTCTAAAAATAGATTATTTTTGTAACTATGTGATTGATTGTGATAATGTAGTTATTATATTGATGCCTCTTTAAAAGTGAAATTTAGTGTAATGCAGTCATTTGTTTGTAGCACTGTACATGGAGTTAATTTAATCAAAGAGACAATGAAAGACTTGTGTAGTTGTTGATGTGTAAAAATTTTCACGTGCGATTTTTTGAGTCTTAACTGAATTCAATCCAGCGTTTATTCCAGTCAGCTACGCAGGACAAAGGCTGAAGGTGACGTCAACTGGATGCAAGTTGTCGCTGGATGGACGTATTTATGAGACACATTCATCGTCAGTGAACTGTGAGCATTTAGGTAATGTGTGCACAGCAGTCACTGCAAGTTTCTAATGATAATCATGAATTTTTTTGTGATGTTGTTAAATTTTGTTGTCAATTATTTCTGACATTCATGAATAAAACAGAAGTGTACACCAGACTTTAAAATGTTAAATTATCTGTTAATTTTGCTATGATACAGCACTGTAAAGCCAGTTGATGGACATTTAAGAAACTACAAGCAGTAAGTTCTATGAGGGAACTAGCAGTCGGTGGAGGATTCACCGATCCAGATAAGGCTGTTAATTGTCCATCTAAAGACCACTGAGATTGTGTGACTTGGTGAAATGGATACTCTGAGTACACTGTTGGTCTCGAGCATTAGTTGGTCTCAGTGGTGTGTCTGACATGTCGCATATTGTTGTGTTTTTGGGTGTTCAGTCGCATGTCGTCGTATCGACAAAGCAACCTTAGTCAAAGTGCCGCACGATGGTGAAACTTGGCATCCGGTGATGGCAGATATCTACTGCGCTGCACATGACCAACCAACATCTGTTTGTCTCAGGTCAGTCTTCTTTGCTGTTAGGCTTCACATCTTCATCAAGTCCTGATCAGTGTGGCTTTCAGATATGAGTCTCAATCTCTTACGAAGTTGGAGAGGATTTCATGCAGAATTTCCCATACCTCGCTGAGCTACCATATTCCATCACACCTTGTATTCACTGCAGCTTTGTTGTGAGGTTTCCATCATCATGTATTTCAGAAGACGTATGAGATGGTTTGAAGAAGATCACTACGGATGAACTAGACTAATGGCACTCAGGGATATGGTTACTTTTATGAACCGCTAACAACTTGTCACTTGGAATAAAGCCATAAAATGCCATTCTCTGTGCTTGTACTAATGCTGTCTGACCTAACCATAGTTGTTATTCATCCTCTAGCTAGGATCCATTTTTTTCAGTAACCAGCCCCTGTTTTTTGTCGCAATTTTATCTTTATTAATTCGGCTACTATAATGATGCTGTGATGATGTGTAGTACATATATAGCCGGTGAATGCGTTGTGTCAACCGTCACTGGATCTACCTATCTATGGTCTGCCTCTGGGTGAGCTATTTCAGTCAGTCGTTGTCTAATCTTAACCCTTTCCTGGTCAGAAATTGTGATAAGTTGTTTGCTGTAGGCACACAGAGCCTCCTGATGGGCTGATAATTCTATACAGTTCTCGTGCTTCGTGTCGAATCTCATTACATAAGGTTAACACATTGAACTGAACTGAACTGAACATTGGCGACGTTTCGATGGCATGGTTCAGTTGAGTGTGAATTATCGAGAGCTGGTCTGAAGTGTTTGATAAACCAGGGTAGTTTTGTTTTACTGTGTTCTGTGTCGTTTGATTTCTGTATTGTCTGTATTTCTAATTTGTCTTCTGTCCTGCATTTTCCACCATGAACCAACGTGAATGGCACGGTATAGCCTAACTGTGCTGATGTGCCGTTAAGAATCTACTCGGTAGCTCACTGAAGTGCTTGATGCTGCTCTCTGATCTTTACTGATGTGGTTCAGACCGATGCAGTTGTGTCACAAGTCAAAGACTGGCAACGACTGGCATCGAAGTCACTTCGGCTCACATCCTCGCATGGTCGTCACAACGCAGCACTCTGGCGTGTCTCTGCTTGACCTCCGGGTATGTTGCAGCTCTGTCATCTACAACGTCCGACATTTCCTTAACATTGAAAACGTTCTTCTCACCCAACTTCTTGCTGTTCGTGCTGGTCTTGGGGGCTTGTACATACCAGACTGTACGGTGCACTGGACTTGCTCCAAAGTGGAATTTAGCAGTTTTTATGAGGAAACCTCTCTGATGTCGTCAGTCACTCATGCCTGTCTCCAGCGAATTGAACTTCAGCTTCTGAGACGACAATATATCACTTAAATGATTTTTGTCTGATATTTTCTAACAGTCAGTAGTTTACGTTGTTAGCTAATATTGCTGTCTAGTAAGCTCAGTTATCCGTCTTATTTGAAACATTTTGCATGACTCTACCACTTTTGTCATTATCATTGTAAGCTGCAATATTCAAACGACATCTTGCTTCTGGTCCAGTTGTCAACAACTGTCATCATTACTGGGCTTTCCTGTTTGTTGGCCCACGGATCTGGAACAACCTGTCGGGCGATGTATTCACATTTCTTCAGCGATTCAAAACGCACTTTTCTTCTAAATCCTTCTCGGGACTATTTCCTGCGATGGTCTCCACTTAATTTTTCTCTGGTAGACTTAGGCAATAGTTTTTCTTTACTTAAGCCACTTAAAGATTACTGATTGATGGATTGATTGATTGAAGTCATACCTGCTTACTGCTACCAGTAGTGACTTTCAACCGAGAGCACAGTTATACTGACAATGTAATTCTCTCCGAATCAACTTGTAGGACTGTATCACAGTACTCACTGTTACTGTAAACAATCGGTCGGTCAGTCTGTGTGTCTGTACACAAACATGTACTGCATCATGACGTGTAAAGTGACTGATTGCTACAGTGCTTCAGTCAGATGTATTAACGTGTATTTTTTCGTGCTTATATTTGTATAATATTATTTTAGTTATTATACACACAAAGCTGGTATTGAAGGTGTCATCAAACAATAACAGATGTGTTTGCTAATTTCCTTACATGTTACCAAGTGTCACATCATCTACGTCTGACATCCTGATTAGCCTATACTTGGCTTAGACTCATCGTGCAGTAAATTGTCGTTGTGAACGTCGTGTTTTTATGTCTTGTGTTTAGTAGAATTGTTGTGAGTTATCCATAGCTTGTGTGTGATGGCAGCATAGAGATGGCAGAGTGTTAGATCTATGCCGATCGACAGAGAGCTTCCTGCATTCCACTGAGCGTGTAATGGTCTCATGTCAACATCCTTCAGACAGCTTCGCTCACTTCATAGCGACCGACTGCTCTGTTGTGATGGTTGATGAACGCTACCCTCGCTATCCAGTACGTCATAGCTTGTGCCGAGTCACTGAGTAGCTGCTCGCTGTTGAGTTGTGTGTGTGGCGTGCACAGTTGACAACTTGATGAAGAACATGTGCAAACATTGACTAACGAGTTTATATTGTTTCTTAACTGACGTCATTAGTAAGTCAGTAAGTAAGTAAGTAAGTAAGTGTGTTTGTTATTGTTGTTGCAAAATAGCTAAATAGAACACAATAACTATAGCATTTGTGGGCATCAGTGTCGTTACATAACATAACATATTCGTTTATTTCAGGTCGTCAAATGCAACCATACAACTGATTGACAGACGATAGGGCGTGGTATATGATGTGTGATACTGTAAAAGGGTACAAATACAAAATGAAAAATACAAATACAAAAGTACAAATATGAGCACTCATACAAACAGGTGAATTCGCGACATTATATAGGCACATGCTGGGCCTGGATTCGAGGCGGAATATTACTCAGATATTAATGAACATATAGCTAGCTAGTTGTTGTCAGATGTAAACATGTGTGACATCTGATATAATAGCAAATAATGGCTTAAATCTACTGAAGGTATATGAAGAGTTAGAGAGCAGTTGCGTAAAGGACTGCAGTATCTGGCAGTGTAGATGTTTCATTGCACTGTGTATATATGATAAACAGGAACTGAAGGCAGAACAGGCCTTGATAGTGCTGTTTGCCAGTGCAGCGATGTTTCTAATTAACTAGGTTTGACCTAGTTACCACATCGGACAAACATTCGGACACGCCACATGATGCTGATGGACTGCTGAAGATTAACGGGTGCAATACTGTGCATGATTTCAATTTTAACACCACTTAATATTGAAAAGTACTTGGCATATTTGTGTCAGCGCAGCGTGTTATCATATTGTTGGGATGACGTTTATCTGACGGCCAAAATTATGCTATCGTTTGTCTGAATTTGACCTATTTATGACGTCATTCGTGAACAGCGCTAACTGAGTATGCCAGCCGTGATAATGTTAAGGAGGTTGATGCTGGTGCGATGTGGTTTCAGATGTTGATGTGGACTCACTCTTTGCCGTCTCCTCCAGTCTACATCGACGTTGCCGGCGGAGTCATCCGAGGTTCTGACAGTGTTGACGATGTGTTGATCATTGGCTCCCAGGACTCGCCGCCCGAGATACACTGCTTCCAGTTCCATTCCAACACCGGTCGACGCGCCGCTCCACAGGCGTGTGGTCCGCCTTGGCGAGTCTCAGTGCCGCAGTTAGTAACCATCATTGCTGTGTGGAGTTTTTGCGATTGTTCGCTTCGCATTTTTGACCGTTTCTGCATCATCGTCGTCAACACTTGTCGCAGTATTTAATGACTGTGTTTTAAAAAAGTTAAATTACAACTTGAGGCATCTCTGAGTAGACGTGGAAGGTCTGGAATAGTGGAATAAGTGCTGTAAACATTTCTTTTGAGCTTAATGTTACTAAACGTTGGACTTACTGAGTGTCTGATGCAGGCGAGTTTGGCTTTAACAGCAACTGATAAATGTCATCATTCATACAATGATCTCATAGTTGTCTTACAGCTAGCTACTCATCTCATCGGAATTATGGTACAACACATGCATGATTGGCTAATGGTAATTTTCTGGTCGATGCTTGCTTATCCAGTTGCCATGGTGATAATCTATTATGACAGTCACTAGTTTGGCATAGTTGTTCTTGTACATATAACTGATATGAATATTACAATTTGTAGTGACTGTGCGCTATTGGCTGGCTATGACGGCCGGGGGCGTGGCTCGGCCGATACATTGTTACAACGACTCCAAGCACCTGTCGCTGGATTGGTCGCCATTCCACACCACAGTCAAGCTACCGGTGGACTTTCCATTGTTCAGGTGAATATTTACAATGCTACTGGATTTATCAGTCACATAATGGCAATATGGAAAGCACTGAACAGGATGCAAGTTACAAAGCCTTTTGGTAGAGGGTTGCTGAAGCTAATGGTGCTGAAGTGTAGTTTTTGTAGCAATTGCAAGTTTTTTGGACATATTTAATGTATTACTCTACTGTTGATTTTTGGAATATGTATGCAGATTACCTGTGGAATTTAGAAGTCAAATTTTTAATTTTATTAGTTGCTTTTTGTTGTCAGTGTACCACCGTCATTGCCACAGGCAACTACACTTGACATTCATTGTTTTTGATTTGTTAGGTGATCTGTTAATCGTGTACTGTGCATTGGTTATTATTTTGCTGAAAATTTTGGTGAAGGTTTCAAGTTTCGTTTCAATGATGCATTTTCGTGTGATTGATGTCAATGTTGTCAACTGTTGTTGATTGTGCACTTGTTCAGGTTACGTCGTTTGGTGATGTGTTCTGTCAAAGTTACGAGGTGGCCGGGTCTGAGGCGATGCTGCGTCGTGATAAGACGTGCTCGGCTGGTGTTGCTAGCGATGGCGTCTGCCTATCAGACGAAGTGTTCAGTTCAGTTCATTGTTGGCTTGACAACGCTGAGTCGCAGTTGTCTACCGCCGCTGCAGCTGCCATGACAACCAATGACGACGTCACGCGATACAATATCCGGCCGTTGTTTAGCGGTTTGTTGTGATTCGAATGTGCTTGTGATGTCAGTAGAGACACATCACATGCTACTGCTGAGCGTATAACAATCAACTTACGTGGTTGACATAGATTCAAGAACAAGAACGAGCTTGTTTGTTATCCGACCCTGGCACTTATTGTTGGCATACATTACATGTTAATTACTTACTGAAATTGCCACTGTTAGAATAGTAGATAAAACAGAGAGGATTAGTGACAATACAGGTGGACAGAGTGATAGTGATGGTCGACATTATCGATAGTGAAAACAGTAGTGTTTGGTGCTTCGGTGGACGAGCGCCTGTGATGAGGCAGCAGAATTTAAAATAATTTGCATTGTTTTGTTGTTAATGTATTCTTTCTGATGCTGTGTATTGTGTGTTGTTGCTTCCTTCAGCGTTTTTGATGGCAGATGTCTGTCTTATAACTCGAGTTTCTGGAAGTTTTCTCTGCAAGCTTTTTGTTCCCATTAAACCAGAAAATGACCAAAAATGGCAGTATGTAACGTGTCTGTGCGTTTTGTTGTGCAGAATTATATGACAAGGTCGGTGCTGCAAGCAGCAACTGTCCACTGTGTAGTGCGGCGGCGTCTAAACTGGGTCAGAGAACTAGGTCAGCGGGTCAGAGGTCATTGGGTGAAGGTGATGAGATGTGTCCGTGCTGCCGTCACGTGTTGTCTGACTCAGCGGCCGTCAGTGATTTAGCACATCACAACGACTGCTCACCAGCAAACGACGCAGTTAGCTTTATTCTACTGTTGTTCTTTTTATCAAATCTCATTTGACAGAATGTTTGTGCTTTGTCAGTGAAGCTTGTGTAGTGTGATAGACATTTCAGTAACTGCAAAACGTACTTAGTTCATTTCTAAATCAAGTATTCGCAGTTACGTGTATTTAATAATGCATCATTGTTACTGTTGAAGATATGCAGCTGTCTCCATGATGTAGCTAAAACACTAGTTGCTTACATATAAGCTGCATGTTGCAGATAGCATTCTCTGTCACAGTTGCAAGTGTTGTGAGGCCTTGAACACTGGTCCTTGTCGTGCATTACTTTGCTTCTAGTTGTATGCCTCGGCCTCACCGTAGCCTTGTTCTTAGCGTGGTCTAGGCTTCACTGTGGCCTCATTCTGCTTTGGTCTCTGCTGTTCTTACACGTTGCTCTTTAACCCGTTGTAGAGTGTAATCTATACTAATATAACTCTTTGTGTCAGTGTTTATCCATTCCAAAAGTCTCATGACATTACCATTATCTTCTGAATAGTTATGCTGGACCGTATTGATAATGTGTCTAACAGAGGTATTGCAGGTTTGTGATTGCGAACAGAGGTGTACGTCAAAGATGCTGGATGTGACAAAGTCGATCCACATCGATGACTGCCTGAAGAATATTGATTTTTCCAAGTGCTGCAACACTGAGAGCCTGCTGCTGACGAAGCTGTGGAACGATGACACTGATATCATGGGTCTACTGCAGCAGCGAGTGAGTAGCTGGGTGCTAAAGATGCCCAGCGGCACACTAGCCATTAGTCTAACTAGGCTGTAGCCTAGGACCAGAAACTGTTAGGGGGTCTGGATTTTTTAATGCAAGAAGATTGTGGTAAGTTAATTCTGAGGAAAATTATTACAATTGGTGTAACAAGATGTCAGATTTTAAGGCCAAATTCGATTTCTACTGGGCTTCGTCCCAGACCCCGCTAGCAGAGCTCAAATTGCTCCCCCCAGACTCCCTCGCTGTACTTAAGGGGCCTATTTCTAAGGGAA
>Ga0056114_1000954_pt1 | contig 11920 bp, 10 predicted proteins | sample WorMetHERISLAND1_FD_77005 | JGI IMG/M metagenome (GOLD analysis project Ga0056114, IMG submission 77005) | Marine gutless worms symbiont microbial communities from Max Planck institute for Marine Microbiology, Germany - Olavius loisae HERON... ...
GAGCAGGTCTCGGCGACCCAGGTCCGGCTCGCCTTCCAGAAGGTCAACTACAACTGCATGTCCTACTGCTCGTACTGCTCCTATTGCAGCTACTGCACCTATTGCAATTGCAACTGCGATTGCGGCGACGCCTGAGGAAACCAGCCGATGATCACGCCTTTCGTCACCCATATGTGGGGCCTCCCGGTTCCGCTCCTGGTCGAAACCATCCGTTCCGAACGAATGGTGAGCTTGCGCACTTACGAAGAAATCCTGGAAGGTCGCGGCGTGTTCACCGGCCAGGAGGTCTCCGACGAAAGCGGCCCGATGCCGGCGGGGCAACATGGCGAGGTCGTTCCCGCCGCCAACGTTGCCCGCACCTTCACGCCCGGCGCGTTGCTTGCCGACCGTTTCCAGGATCGCATCTTCTGCGAACTTGGCGCCGTCGTCCTCGACATCGATGCCATTCAAGACCGTGCCGAGTGGTCGGACCACGGCAACTGGCTGTTCCCGCTTTCGACTCCGTACTCGGCGGGAACCGCCGGATTGCCGCTCGCCCCCTTCAATCGGTTTCCGGTGAGCCTTGAATCCAAGATGCCGGCGCCCAGGCACCTCGCCGTCGCCGGCATCAACCTGCCGCTGCAGGTGTATGTGCCATTCAAGACCTGCGACTTCACGCAATGTAGTTTCCGCCTCACCCTTCACCCCGACTATGGTCTCGTCGGCAATCTGGATCCCGGGCCGGAACATACGGCCGGCGAGATCCCGGCCATCGGCCGCAAGGCGTTGCCGAGTCTACGCCTGAACGCGCCATCGGCTCTGGAGCCGGATGCGAGCGCGATGGTCGATGTACGGGTCGTCAACAGCCGTGGCCGGCTGGTCGGCGATGTCGCGCCCGAGGTTTATCTGGAAGCGACCGGGGGCTACCTCCCGCAGAGTAGGGTCCAGGTCGAAAACGGAACGGGCGCATTCCGGATCACGGCGCTTGGCCTCGAGCCCGGCGAGCGGTTCCGGATCAAGGCTGGTTTTCGGCACTTCAGCGGCGTCGCGGAGGCCGAGATCGCTGTCGCCGCGTCCAAGGTCGTCTGAGCCGTGCTCAACGTCTTTCTCGGCTACGCTTGCAATTTCGAATGCGCCTACTGCCTGCAGGACCCCAAAGGCGCGGATGCCACACGAAAACGCCATCCGATCGAGCCCTTCGTCGAAAAGATCGCTCTGTTCCTGAAGGACAAGGGTATCACCGAGGTCGCCTACTGGGGCGGCGAGCCGCTGATCTACTGGGATGCCATCGAGGCCATCCACGAGGCGCTGATCGCGGCTGGCGTTCGGCTCACCTTTATCAAGCTGGTCACCAACGGGAGCCTCTTCGAAGACCGGCATGTCGAGGCCCTCAACCGCTGGGGTGCCTATGTGGTGGTGAGCCGGCATCAACAATTCGGCGAGCCCCGGTGGGAACAGGCGGCGCGGCTCGAGAACTCGGCGATCTCGTTCCTGTTCACGCACAAAAGCCTGTTCGTCTGGCCGTGGTTCGGGGAGCTCGACCAGCTGGAGCAACGTTTCGGGCGACCGTTCTTCCCCTATGTGCACTGGGTACGTGCGACCGACGGCTGCGATCCGGCTTGGTATTTGACCCACAGCGATCTCGATCGCCACGTGCCGCATCTTCGAGAACTTGCGCGACTTCGTCTCGAAGGCGATCGGCATGCCCACGGCATGTTCGAGGGCCATCTTCGGGAGTGGCGCCGTGGGTTTCGCGGCGCGGGTGGCTCCGTCGAGCCCTTGTGTCACGCCGGCGACCACGTCTCGGTCGACCTCGCCGGTAACCGTTACGGTTGCCATCACTCGGTCCGCCGGAGCCTGCGTACCGGTCACCTGTTCCAGCCGGAGCCGGAAACGCCCGAGACCGCAGCGGCGCTGAGGCACGTCCGCCGGTTTGTCGATACCGCCGAATGCCGGCACTGCCCCATCAACCTCTGGTGCCGGGGCAACTGTCACCTATCGCAGACCCACGATGTCGATTGCCGGCTCGCCAAGGCCAAGCACGAGCTATTCGCCTGGATTGCCGAACAGGAGGGAGCATCCATTGCCGATCTACACCATCACGCTGCAAGGAGCCGACGGCACGACTGAACGACTGCTTTATGACCCGCACGCGTCTCTCCTGACCCACGAAGACGGCCGACCGGTGGATCTCTCCCCGGCCGGTTTCGTTTATGCGGACGAAAGGGCGTGGGACACGGCGACGGCCGTGAGCCCCGACCAGCCCGGTCGAAAGACGCATAGCGTGCGAAAGCTCAAGGTCTCGCTGGGGTTTCGTTGCAACTACTCTTGCGCCTATTGCGACCAGGCGAGCCAGGTTGGGCAAGAGGAGCCGACCGACCTCGCCGACGTCGGCCGGTTTCTCGCCAACCTGGATTCCTGGTGGGACGGTGGGATGGATGGCAGGGGCGCCGGAACCAACGTCCAGTTCTGGGGCGGCGAGCCCTTCGTCTACTGGAAGAAGCTGAAACCCTTGGCTGAGGGCATCAAGGCCCGGTGGCCGAATGCGGAGCTCTTCGTCATCACCAACGGCTCGGTCCTCGACGACGACAAGATCGATTGGCTCGACCGCCTGGATTTCGCCGTCGCGGTGTCCCACGACGGACCCGGTCAGGCCCTGCGCGGACCCGACCCGTTCGATGACCCGGAGAAGGCGGCGGCGATCCGGGCGCTGTTCACTCGTCTGCATCCCAAGGGCAAGGTCTCGTTCAACGTGGTGCTGACCCGAGACCACCATAGCCTGGCCGCGGCACGCGAGTGGTTCGTCGAAACGATGGGCGATCAATCCGTGGTGGTCGGCAGCGAAGAACTGCTGCTCCCCTACGATCCAGGCGGACTCATGCTCTCGCCGGCAACGGACGAGGAGCACAAGCAGATCCGGTTGGCGCTCCTCGGTGAGATCATGGACGGCAGCGCGCTTGCCGTCTCGACGGTCTGGATGAAGCTCCAGGACTGGTTCAATTCCCTGGCCCAGGTCCGGCCCGCTTCGACCCTCGGTCAGAAGTGCGGCATGGACCGCGAAGACAATATTGCGGTCGATCTCAAGGGCAACGTCTACACCTGCCAGAACACTGGCGACGCCGCCCATCGGATCGGACACGTCGAAACCCTCGATGAGGTTCGCCTGACAACGGCGGCGCACTGGTCGCTGCGCGAGGAATGCCGGCGCTGTCCCGTGGTCCAGCTCTGCAAGGGCGCCTGTATGTATCTCGAAGGCGAGTACTGGCGTCGCGGCTGTGACAACAGCTTTACCTACAACCTCGCCATGCTGACGGGCGCCCTCTGGATGCTCACGGGCAAAGTCGCTGTCGCCATCGAAGGCCCGATGCGGCGGGACAGCTGATCGGGCGGCGAGCCGCCGCCACGCAACTCCGAATAACGAAAGGAAAACCGGATGAACCGTCCAACCATGGAGGACGGGCATGTCGTCATGCCCGAAGAGGAGTTCGAGCAACTCCTGGAACTGGCGGCTGAACGGGGCGCCAAGCGAGCGCTGGCTGATGTCGGCCTTGTCGACGAGGAGGCCGCGAGCGACATCCGTGATTTGCGCTCTCTGCTGGGCGCCGTTCGCATCGCCAGGCACACCGCCTGGCAGACCGTCGTGCGCCTCGTCACCACCGGACTGATCCTGGCGCTGATCGCCGGCATCGCCATCAAACTCAAGCTGTTCGGAGGTCACTGATGCCGAGTTTCTCCGACAAATCGCTTTCCAGGCTCGGCACCTGTGAACCCCGTCTTCAGCGGGTATTCCACGAGGTGATCCGGCATTTCGATTGCACCATCCTAGAGGGTCATCGGGACAAGCAGCGCCAGAACCGGATGGTCGAGGAGGGCAAGAGCAAGGTCCGGTGGCCAAACGGCAAGCACAACACCGTGCCGTCGATGGCCGTCGATGTGACCCCCTATCCGGTCGTCTGGGACGACCGGGAGCGACAAACGCTGTTCGCCGGATACGTCCTCGCGACCGCCAAGGCGATGGGTGTCGATCTCCGCTGGGGTGGTGACTGGGACAGCGACACCGAGGTCAGGGACAACGGTTTCGACGACCTCGTGCATTTTGAGATCGTGGAGTAGGTCATGCTGGACAAGATTTTCGGGTCGATCGTCGGCGGAGGCGTCGTGTCCGCCGCCGAGGGCGTTGCCAACATCATCGATCAGTTCGTCGAGACTGACGACGAGAAGCGCGCGGCCGAGGTGATCAAGGCCAAGCTGATGATGAAACCCAGCCTTGCTCAGATCGAGTTCAACAAAATCGAGGCTGGCCACCGCTCCATCTTCGTCGCCGGCTGGCGGCCGTTTATCGGCTGGGTTTGCGGCTTCGCACTGCTCTGGCACTTCATCTTGTTCGACCTGCTGACCTGGGTCACGGTGAACTACTTCCCCCGTGTAACGGAATTGCCGGAACTGACCGGCACCGAAACGTTGGTCACCGTGCTGCTTTCGCTTCTGGGCCTCGGGGCGATGCGGACGGCGGAGAAATTCGGCGGGAAGGCAAGGTAGGACTCAGACCATGTCCTTGCTGATGTAGGCATCCTCTATATTTCGAACAGTCCGCGGTGGAATATCATCGATTTCGCTTGGCCGACTGTAAGTGCCAATATTGAAACTCTCGTGACTCAAGCCCCAGGCAACGGCAAGTCGATGATATGACTGATCACTAATATCAGCTTCAAGGGACTCGGGCTTTGGTAGGCGTACCAGCCTGGCTCCGTGCGAAGAGCGAATGTGTTGCTGAAGCCATTCCCCAACACCAGCCACTGCTTCCTGATACGCTTGCATGGCTGTTGCGCCCCCACAGACAAAAACAGGAAATGCCTCGGACCAGCGAGAGGAATGAGGGTCCCGTCGCTTCCGCAAGTCAGCAAGGGTGCGATAGAGGAGCCTTTTACAGTCGGCCTTGAAGGCCTCTTCTGCGTTGGCGGCTTCATCGCATATTTCCTGGTCTGACGGTACATAGTCCGCGACATCTTCCGGGATCATGCTTGCCGGGTCTCCTTCGTCGACCAAGTCTGCTGCGTGAACAACCACAGCCGACTTGGCTCCGTCAATCCTCGCCAAATGTAGTCTTTTTGCTCCGAGCAATCCTACGTCGGCGGTGAGTATGGGAAAATCGTCGTCTCCTTCTTTTTCGTGCAAAATGAAAGAACATACGTCCAAGGTACTCGCTCCAATATCCACCAAGATATGAAGGCCTTCATTTCGGAATTGTGACCTGGCGTATCCTGTTACTTCCGCGATGACCTCCGGGATCAGTTCGAACTCCCAAGGCATGTCCTCGGTTTCAAACCTTGAGTTCTTGATGTCGTCGATAGCCTTTTGAGCGGCGCCAATTGTTACCTGCCCCGGCCGCCTAGAAACGATCCAAGCAGCTTTTCCAGCCATGTTGAAGGTTTCTCGAAGGGTGACATCGTCATCAATTGCAGCGGGTAGACCAAGATTGCATGACCAATTAAGAGAGAACCCACCAAAAACTTTCCTCTTGTTTGCAATGAACCAGCAGCGGACGTATCGCAATACCAGTGCAAGGTAGGCCGTCGCTACCGCAGTCGCGGAAGCGCCACAAGATGGCCCGGATGCAGGCTCAATCTTGCTCAGTGGTGCTCGCATCAAGCCGAGTTTGATGTCGGTAAGGACAGAAGCTTCTGATACGGGTGTGAGCGAACAACGACCATCTTTTCCAACAAACAATCGGGTGGGAAGCAGGTGCTCCAGGCTCTTATGCGCGAGGTCGCCAAAGGGAACAGCAAAAGCAGGATTGCCAGCGTAGTGCGGGGCATGCACCACGACCTTGGTGGATGACGTTCCGAAATCAACTCCTACGACAATGTCTAGCTTTGTAGAGCCGTCTTTCAGGCCGAATTGGTGCGCATTTTCCGGAACGCCATCGAAGAATCGGCTGCCCAGATCCGACTGCTGGCCGACTTGCTTTCCCGCCTGTGGTCTTGATGGCGCTGTGGATGGGAGCCCCGCATTTGATTCCCTATGGCTAGGAGGGGGCTTCGCCTCATTGGATTTTTGCTTCTTTCGAGTTCGTGGCGTGATCGATCTTTTCTCGACGACCACACCTTCGAGTCGATCTGAATTTCGTTTGCGCTTTGGAGGATTTGGCGAAACGCCCTTCGATTGCGGAGGTGTTTTTCCTCTCTGGTCTTGTTCGGGGGAGTGTCTCGTTGGCTGGGTTTTTTCGCCCCTTGCCATCTCTCGCAAGCGGTCGGCCATTTCCGGCGACTTATCTAGAATACCTTGAAATAGTGATCCAAATTTCTTGCCGGCCATAACACCCACCCGTCATTCAATTAGCGCTACGGCAACACAAATATCTTCGGGCCGAGCGGTCACATTTCGGCGTGAATTGATCGCAAGTTTCTGGCGCTCGGACCGCTCCTCTAGGGCCCTCAAACGTCCTTCGTTCGCCGGAATCAGCTTTGTGCGTCTCGTCGCGCGAAGTTTATCGATCGTGCGAAGGATCGTTTCCCGTTGCTTCGATACGTGACGTTCTAGATTTCTCTCTTGGATATCTGCCCGGTCTTCGTTCTGAGCACTCTCCTCTTCGACATAGCGCTTGAAGCGATCATCAAGGGTGCCGAACAGATGCTCGTTGGCGATCTCATGGGCATGACGTAGATCACACGCATGCTTCGCCTCCAGCCAAAGCTTGCCTTTCGATGCGCAGGCACTTGCGAGACGTTCCGCATCGTCCTCCCCGAGGAGCATATCCGGCTCATCCAAAAAAACCGCCTCATAGACGAGCTTCTCAACGTCCCGAAGTCCCTGAACCGACCAAAGTGAAACCGCTAAAACATAAACGCCTGGTTCGAGGGGCGGGTCCATATCCTGCATTGAAAGCTTCACCGATACGGCAGGGCGGACCTGAGCAGCTGTTTCCGAAATTCGGGTGCTGATGAAACGAACCAGAGGATGAAATTGAGAGATGGTTTCTTTCCTGGTGCGTGCTCCAGCGAGTACGCGGTTTTCAAATCGACAGGCGACTGGTGTGGTCGCGCTTTGGATCAGCCTCGTTTGACCGATCAGATTCTTCTGCCGAACGAAGTCTGAGAGGTCGTGCTTCGCCTGGGCAGTCAGAGAAAGCTCGTATTCGTGGTTTTCTCCATCGGTCTCCTTAAGCGTATAACCGGGATAATGGATATTCAGAAAGTCAATCACATAGGCGAAGAGGTCGGCGCCATTTATCCAACGGTTCATATCGCGAGCAGCCTGAACCTGCTGAAGGATATAATCGCCGTATGCCACCAAATGTGCCGCTTCGGATTCCAGGCGTTCCTCTTCGCGTTTCAGTGTTTCAAGTGCCTGGGCTGTTTGATTGATGCGCTCCTCTTGCTGTTCCGGCGACAGATGACCAGTGAGCAGATCGTGGGTGAGTTTTTTTACTTCTTCGCCAAGAATGGCCTCGAAATCCCCCAGGGCATTTCGGCAAAGGTCCAGCTTGTCGTAGAGACGTTCGTAGATGCGAGCATCGACCGTATCGGCGTAGAAGAGGTTCCAGACCAGAACTTTGTCTGATTCTTGGCCAAGACGGTCGACACGGCCAATCCTCTGTTCCACGCGCATGGGGTTCCAGGGAAGGTCGTAGTTGATCACGACCCACGAAAACTGAAGATCGACACCTTCGCCCCCGACTTCTGAAGACAGCATAACGCTCGGGCCTTCGGGTGATCGGAATTCCCGGATGATGTCGTCCTTGCTTCGGCGGCCTCCTCCCTGAAGAACGATGTTCGAAATGCCATCCTCGCCGAGACGATCCGCCAAGTATGCAAGCGTCCCTCGGAATGTGGAGAAGACGATGACTTTGGCTTTTGGGTGGAGCTTGAAGAATTCCTGCAACATTTCGATCAACCGAGCGTATTTGCTGTCGCTCGCCGCAAGTTCTTCGAAATCGACGAATTCGTCTGAACGGCCCACCAGTTCCGTCGTTAATGGGCCCAACTGCTGCCGTCGACGGTCGTCCTGGTCCGTCCATGAAAGCTGGTCCTCCGGGATCTCGATACGCCGTTCCTTCCAGGACTTCAGGGCTGCTGGCATGCAGCTGGCCATTTGCCGTTGAGGCGTGACGAGCAGGAATGCCTCATTGATATCGCGATCAAGGGAGTAGTCGATAACAATATCCGTCACGACTTCGTAGAACTCGCGCTCCATCTCCGTCATCGGAATGAACTCAGGCTGCGGATCACGAACGACGCGCCATTCCTTGACGTCCCGTTTCCGGGTCCGGGTTATTGCGTGGCCCAACAGATTGATGGTTTCGAGGCGATAGGCGATCCGGCTTCGCTCTGAAAATGAGCCGAGAGTCTCTTCCGTGATCCCGGACAGGAGGGTTTCAAGTTGTCTGTTGCCATGCAAAAGGTGACTGGCTTTGGCTTCATCCAGCGTTGACGTCAATTCGTTTGCCGTGGCTATTCCCTTCAGCACCAGATCCCGCGCACGAACCAGTGGAGCGTTGGCGCTAAGAATCTCGATAAAATCTTCGTGCCGGCCAAAGGTGTCGGGATCGAGGAGGTGAAGAAGGGAGAAGAGGTCGCGGTTGTAGTTGTGGATCGGGGTCGCGGTTAGCAGGACGAGGTACTCGGAAACACCACGCATCAACTGCCCCAGATGGTTGGTTTGGGCTTCGGGATTGCGCATGTGGTGTGCTTCATCGACCACGAGAAGGTCGACAAGGCGTTCCTCACTTTCCATGGCTTGGAGAAAACGCGCCAATTCGGCGGCATTGGACGTCTTGTCCTCTGCATCGTCCCAGCCGCGTGGCGGGCGTAGGCCTTGGGTGCTTGAGATGATGGCAAATCCTCTGGCGTGCGCCTGCTCGTCCTTCAAGATTCTCAAGGTTTCCTTTGCGTCGCAGATAACCGGGGACAGGCCAATCTTGTTGACGAGTTCGTCGCGCCACTTCTCGCGCAGCGCGGCTGGGCATAGGACGACCAGTCGCTTCAGGTTGAAGCGGCTCCTCAATTCGGTCCAAATCAATCCTGCTTCGATGGTCTTGCCCAGGCCAACCTCGTCGGCGATTAGGAGGCCGTTGGTCGGCGTCTGAAGAAGCTTCAATACAGGCTTGAACTGGTAGGCATAGAAATCCGTGTTCGTGGCTTCCATGCTGTAGATGATGTCCGCCAGTCGCCCCGTGAGACGGACATGTGTCAGCGTGCGCCGAAGGTCCTTGGGCGTCCCAAGTTTTTCCTCGGCCAGCAAATCGAGCGGGTTCATCCGCTCTTCAGGAAGCGGTTCGAGTTGATCCTCGTACACGCGCTCAACGCTGTCGGGGAATCGAACCTGAAAGAGCCGTCGGTCTTTTCTGACACGGGGCTCGGCGTCCGTCAGCATGCCGATCCGCAGCGGATTGTGGATCAATCGCACCTGCATTCCAGGTTGCCATTTCTCCTCGCTCCACTGCATTCGGCGTTCCTCCTTGCTATCCGATCATATCGTCCAGGAACTCAGACGCCGGATCGACGCCGGTGACCAGCAGGTGGTCCCGGGCGCGGGTACAGGCGACATAGAGTAGGTGGCGTTCGGTGTTGTAGACCTCCTCCAGGTCGGAATCGTCGGAGACGGTCTCGATGCGCTCCTGGAGCGGCACGACCTCGTCGTCGCAGGCCATGACCGCGACCGCGCGGAACTCCAATCCCTTCGCCAGGTGCATGGTGCTGATCGACACGTGTTCGGCCGTCGTTTCGACCTTGTCGCTCAACTCTATGGCCTTGGCGCCGGAAGCCTTGATCGCCGCCTTCGCCCGTTTCACTTGCGGCGTATCACGGACAAAGAGGCCGATTTCATGGGGGTGCAGCCCCTGTTCCAGAAGGGATGATAACCATTCGCCGACCGCCGCGGCCTCATCGTCAGGGTCGTCGAAGAGGTCGATGCGGGGCGGCGGTCCGTTGAAGACAGATACGGTTCCCCTACGGGATTCCTCGATACCGTCCACGTCCGCCAAGGCGCCCGGAAGCAGCAGGTCGGCCTGACGGCGAATCTGATGGGATGTGCGGTAGCAGATCCGCAGTGTGTGGGATCGCCCCCGGACATCGACGCCCAGGGTTTTCCAGGAGAAAGGTTGCTGAAAAATCCGTTGTCCGAGATCGCCTGCGAAGAACAGTCCATCCGCGCGGGCGGCTCCAAGGGCGGCCAGGAAGCGAACCTCGGCGACGCCCATGTCCTGCGCCTCGTCGACCACGGCGCAATCGAACGGATGGCTCCCTTCCGCGATATGGGACGCCGCCGCGCCGAACACGTCCGGCCAAGTCACCACCTTCCGCGCCGCCAGTTCGGCGCGCACCCGCTCGAAGATCGACCACAGCGCTTCGCGCTGCTTGCCGCCGATGCGTGTCTTTCGGCCGAGCCGGGCCACATCCCGATATGCCTCCCATGTTTTCAACTGCCAGGCATCGACCACATCGGCCCATTCGCCCAAAAGGAAACGGGGCGAAAAGCGGCCGGGCGCCGTGCCGGCGGCCGCCTGTTCCAACAGCGACCGGATGAGGGCAGGAGACGCGATATTCGGCTGGCCGAAAGCCTTGGCATAGATCTCGTATCCGATTCCCGTAATCGCGTGGACGTGAATGCGCTCGGCGATTTGGGGCTCGTTGCCGATCAGACGGTCCAGCTTCCGCTTCAAGGCATTCGCCAAGGTCTTCGAGAACGTCGTCAGCAGGATCGAGGCATTCTGGTTTCGGCGGGCAAGAAACACCGCTCGGTGAAGCGCGACGATGGTCTTGCCGGTTCCGGCCGATCCTGAAATTCGGGCAGGGCCGCTGTAATCCCGCTCGACATATCGGCGCTGGGCCGGATGCAGGAAAACGGTCCACTTTTCCCAAGGAAACTCAAGCGCCCGCTCCAGCTCCTCGACGTTGGTCAGGATACGGAAGCGCCGCTGCGCGTCCGGGTGACTGAACGGATCAGCCTCGGCGGCCGCCGCTGTCGGGACTTCCGGTGTCGCGCCGGTAGCGAGATCGAGTAACGCCTCGGCGGCTTCCTGCGGCAGATGATCCGCCAAATCGAACAAAGTGTCCTCGCTGGCTTTCTTTACGTCGTCCAGCCATTCGGACGGGACGCCGTAACCCAACAAGTCATCGTCGGCTATAGCAGCAAATAGCGCCGGCTTTTCGGGGGGAGGAGCCTCCACCTCAACCGGCCGATGGATCGTGATCTCCTCGACGGTCTCGCGCACTTCGACCAATTGCGCCGCGCCGGTCTTTGGGTGCCGTTCGATTTTGCGGCGTTCCGCCCAGCGATAGGCGGCGTCATGGTGATCGACATAGGCGAGCAAGAGGCTAGAAGGCGAGCGATGAACGATCAGGCGGATGTCCGCGCTCACGCGGACGGACCAGAAGTTCGGGTCCTTGGCGCGGTCCAATTTGTGGAATTTCATGCCCGGATTGGCGGGGTCGAGCTGGAGGTCAAAGGCAGTGGTCTTGACCGCCTTCTGTTCCTGACCGGTCAGCTTGGCGAGGCTGTCTGTGAAGGTGTCCGCGATCCGGAATTCCATGAAGCCACTCTCAGGTCTTTGAATGGCGGCTCTTCTTCTTGAGCGAGTCGCCTTTCTGGCGGTTGACCTGGGTGTTCAGCGCTTGCAGGTTGACGGTCGCATCGCTCCCGCCTCGGGCCGTGGGTTTAATGTGATCGATTTCCCACCCTTTTGCCGATTCCTTGCCATAGCTGTCGTAATGCATCTCATTACCGTAGGGGTCCTGCCGGTATTTTGAGGGATCCTTGCCCCTGATCGGCTTGGCTTTCTTCCATACGGTGTCTTTCTTGTCGGAAATTGGCATAGCGATTGAACCGCCCCGGGTTTGCCGGAGGCGGTTTTGTTTGAGTCATGCAGCCATAGCATGATCTTCGGTTTGTGCATAGAACCGCGCTTCGGCCTCGGCGGGCGGGATGTGTCCGATCGGGCCGA
>Ga0056114_1000955_pt1 | contig 11919 bp, 7 predicted proteins | sample WorMetHERISLAND1_FD_77005 | JGI IMG/M metagenome (GOLD analysis project Ga0056114, IMG submission 77005) | Marine gutless worms symbiont microbial communities from Max Planck institute for Marine Microbiology, Germany - Olavius loisae HERON... ...
AAATTTGGTGACGATCGGTTCAGGGGTTTAGCGTCGGCTGAGGGTCAAATTTTGCCATTCCCCATTGACTTTGACGGTCGTCCTTACAACACTCTCACACTACCGTGTGAGCGTGTGATGCTAGAAAGCAGATGCTTGGGAAGATACAAATTTACCAACACAGCTGCTTACTGTGAGAACTGTTACATACTACAGCTGTGTATGAGACTGATTTGAGACAGTACTACCACACGCGAGGTAACTATGGGCCTTAGTAAACGTCAATATCAAGATAAAACAGTCTGCAATGGATAACTTTGAGGCCAGTTTACAAATTAACAGTAAAATGACACAAAGGTCCAGAACGCATTACCAATTTACACATAACAGTGTCAATGATCAATGTTAATATTACTGCATACAAGTGATCAATACGTTTCCATTTCTTTACAAATTATATATCGGGCATGTTCGCCAATATCAAGAGAAATACACAGTCTATCGGAACTGAAGTGGACTAATGCGCAGGCCTTTGCAATCTTTGCCGATCTCCGTCACCTACAACAACACACACAATCAGCATAACGCACTGCAATGTAGTCCACCAGGTCCTCTATACAATATGGATGTAATGAACAGCAATATTTAGCGTTGAAACACTTTTCAAATATCGAATTTGTAAACATTTCCATTTAGAAACAGTCAATCATTTTACACAACAGAAAAAAAAACGATGAACACAGATGTAAATTTGAAGCTACCGATAGAACTTACTTCAGTAACTCGACATATCTGTCCTTTGAATTCCGGCAGATAGCACGCGCCACTCAGAGGGCATTTTACCACTGGTTTTCCTCTGTAACAAAACCACAGCCACACGACGCCATAATCAGAGACATATCTTCAATGGTCATCATCATCTTACATCGTACTCTGGTAACTATCTACTCAGTGACAAAACAGAATTTATCTGCACATTAGCTTGCAATAAAGTGTCAGAAAGACTTTAACCCTTTGACGCCCACTGTTGCCATATGGGTACAGCTATAAAGCATCCTGTGCCAGACCGGATTAAGCCATGATTTGTAATTTTTGACACTCCATTCATGCCTGTGCCAACAGTTCTGTCCAGCAACCAGTTCACATCCATATCGAAAGAGTCTGGTGCTAACAGACACCCTTGATGAACACCAGATTCAGATGAGAACCAGGAACTCTCAGATTGGGATGCACAAATGCAGCTGACAGTCATCACCGAACCACTTAAATATTAAATGTCATCACAAAGTGCACTGTTCCGTCACCTGTTTTACGGAGAGACATAGTATTTCTTTTATTTCAACATTACTGTTCGTAATTTTTTTACCGAGTATTGTTAAACCCATATATTTTAGACATTATCACAATGTAAAACACTGGTTATCTACTATAAAGCGTTTGTATATGATATCACACAGTACATCAACGAAGAACCATTCCTGAAAATCAACTAAGGGAAAAATCTTGTAAATCGGTCCAATTTGCCAAAAGTTATAGTAGAACACTGAATGTCTTGAGACAGTGTAATTTTTCCACTGTCAGAGGGTTTCAAAGCTGACTGTCAAGTGTGTTATCATGTATACAGACCTGTAGATAGGCGTGTATGAAGCTGCACAGACATCAAATGGGTTATGCTCATCATAGTTCATGTCACAAGCATCTGTCAATGTCTTCTCACAAACTGCTAGGATCTTCCGAGTCTGTCAATAATGCAAAAATAGCATAATGCCTAAAAAATTTTCACCATGCATACAATGGCAAGGCAGCACTCGTAATATTTCAGACAAATAAATAGAAGTAGTCAAATACAATGAAACAAATACAATCTTGTCTAGATTTCATTCCTATACAGATGGCAAAAAACTACATCACTTCCAAGGTAAAATCTACTAAGGAAAATCCAGAGACTGAGCCCAATGCCATACACAGTATTGCTTCTTGTGTATATGGACTAACAAAGTGACATTACAATAACATGATAAATAATGCAAATTCTACTGTTTGCGGTGCAATAAAACACCTACATTTACCAACAAACAGACAACCGACCTGCTGCGCAATTTCTGCTTTAGGCCCGAGCTCCAGAAGACGACGGGCAAACGACGCGGCCATCTTGAAGTTCTTGAGCTTGAAGAAGAGATTCAGAGCGGTTCTCAGTGTGAGAATCAAGTGAACTGGCTGCATGTTGCAGTGAGTGAAGTATGCCGCCATCTACACAGACGTTCACAACACGCAGCCAATCAGCAACAGTTATCTAACTCAAGTAGAGCATCAAGATTGATGCTCTCTATCAACGGTGTTTGTGAAAGCTGTTAGGAATCAAATGGTACCACCATGTGTAGAATGATGAGGTGACACAGACAACCAAGCAACGACACCTTTCGGCCATTGTCCAAGCACAGCTGTTCTCCTTGTTTGGCTACATTGGCCGAATGCCAGATGAAACAGACGCCAAGATCTTAACAGCTTCCCCTTGGAGAACTGGAGGGACCACCAAGATGCCCTCGTACTACATGGATGAAGACTATCTAGCAGGACCTGAAATCCAATAACCTCTCCCTGAATGAAGCTACTGACGTGGCTCTGAATCGTCCGCTCTGGAGGATGATGTCTATGTTTGGTGCTACGGACTCCTACAAGTGCACGCCAGAAAAGAAAACGCAAAGCACCGTGTGTGTAACTCAGAATTACAACTAAACACTTCGGTGCTACAATAAACTGAAGTAACTCAATGTCACACGGCCACGGTACTTCCACGTGACTGGTTCACGTCCAGCCATATGACGCTGAATAGGAATGGACATCATCGTGACAACATAATTCACCAGCACAACCACCGTTGATTGATTGATTGAGCATGGTTTTACATCTGCACCAACACAATATAGGTTATACGGCCGACGGTTTTTACAGGTCTGATGAACCAACCAACAGTGTCAAAGCACTGAAGGAGGGTGGTTAGTCATCCAGATATGCCTCAGTCTAACCAGGCTCACCTCACCGTGTTACAGTAATACAACATGCATGCAGATATTACACAAGAAAATAATCTAACACACACAAAGGAACCTAAGCAGTCACAGAGAGTGAACCCAGTGAGATGAAGTCAAATCAGCACAACCACCGAGTGCATCAAACAAACAAACACATGTACAGCAGATCACACGGCATCTGTCCATGCGCAAAAGGGCGACAGTTTATTCACTCCAGTCTGAAATCTTCTTCCACCATCATCCACAGCAACTGTGACGGTGACCTTCTATAGAAGGACATAAAATTAAGCTATTTAGCTATGTGTTGAACATTTTTGACTACATGTTGATGGAATGCGTGTCAAAAAGGCTACTTCAAATTCTAACATGTCCATTGTGACTCCGTCAAGACTGGTCGAATCGATGTGTATCCCTTGCAAGAAGGTTTACTTGTGCCAAATTTCACAGAATAAATGGTGAACAGTGCAAATTTACCAATGGATACAGTCAGTTGCCAGCAGAACGTCACAGTTGAGGCATAAAGCATTGAATCAGGAGCAGATAATAAAGGTTGTCATAGTCGTACCTCACAGATGCGTTTCTGCTCATCCAGTGTGTCCTTTGGCAAGTCTTTGCGAGCAATCTCCATTTGTAGACCAACAATATACTCCTTGCAGATATCAATCAACTGCTGTGCCTAAAGACACAAGCGTAACAAACACATGCATGTATACAGCTGCCCAAAAGACTGCGTGTATATTTGATAACTAAAACACAGTGTGGATGGTATAAAAACGCACATAAATCACAAAAGAGAAATCTTTGTAAATAATAATGAAATTCTTCAGAGTGTTTGCGTTTGTCTGTGACTGCTGTCCACACTGCACGACCCACTCAACTGATTCGTTGAAGAACCTGTCTAAGAAGCTTTGAGAGATCACGAAAATTCCCAATCAAAGTCACCAAGGTCATTCTTTTCCTCTCGGACTTTTTCACATTCATTCACCAGAGGACGCCGCAAACTGTTATTGTATGCGTGGCTTCAGAATCATTTGAGAAGTAGCACCACAAGTCCTGGGCACTAGCAGGGCAGGCGGCTAGTCACTGATATTAACGCAAAAGCATAACTGCCATTATTCTCGGTTACCGATACGATACGATATGATAGAAGAGTTTAACGTGGACTCGAAAGCTGAGTATACAGCTTAATCTAGCACACGTAGCCAGAAACTAAAACAAACAAAGCAGTGCCCCTTTAATTGAGTACAGGTTATGGTTAGACTGAACCATTGTAGGTTTACAGAGTCAATCCAGATCATGCCAATTAGCCAAAGGTCTTCTGAAGGAGAAGGTCATGTGATCTAACTACACTCAACGTATACAGCACACATTATAAGCAATTCACACAGTAATTCACAAACTGGCAACTGGTACACTAGCACATCGACTTCAAGGTTGCAACGCTCGTTCATCGGTCGCTGTCTAGCATTTCGCCATCATACCTAGCCGACGACTGCCGTCTTGTCACCGATGCTCGTGAGCAACCACTGCGTTCCACAGCGAGCCGAACATGCGTTGTGACTCGGACTTACAGCATTTTTGGCGATAGAGCATTTGCAGCTGCTGGACCCATACAATAGAAAGAGGTGGTCTTTTCGTACAACAGATTCCAGCGGTCGCTAAAGACATTTTTGTTTGGATAGTGGGGGGCCATGGCGCAGTGTGAACTATTTCAATTGTGCCTCTTAGAATAACCTTACTTACTTTACTTACGTAATGCACTACACACAGTACACACTTCACTGACTGATCAAACAGACGCAGCCCAACCAACCTCTGTGATATCCTGTTTGCTGTCGACGACCAGCAGTGGAACACTGAGCAGTATTGACCGGAATCTATCGACTGCGTCCTGGAACTTGCCCTGTGTTGTAAGCTGGTAGGCAGTCTGCAGACGCTGTACAAGGTCGTTGAGCTTGAGGCCGACAGCAGGGACACCGCCCTTAGCTCCAGCCTCCTTCCTGTCAGTAACCAACCATCAACACTACAGCATTATCTCACTGACACAGTACAGTGAATAAGATACATAATAAGCAGTCCCAACATTATGTGCAGTTTCAGGTCGTCAGTAGACCCCGTCAGCTGCTGAATTTGGCAACCGCCACCAGAAAAAAGGCTAAGCCAAAAATTTGCCAAATTTGTGACCCGCGAACAAAATAATTTATCATTTAGTGGTGAATTACTCACTCTTACATGGTTACTACCGGTCGACAGTACTAGGGTGTTTTTACATCTGTGTGAGTGCGGCTGAATGTAAATCACTGCCTAGAACTTTCCCCCGTCATTGCGCACAGTATCTGTATGTCTGTAATAACATTATGCCTCGACTTTTAGCTAGTTTTGAGGCCTCAGGCAATGCCATGCTATACAAATCTGCACTTTATTTTACTTACTAACAGTTTATGACATTTTGATTCAAACCAGATTGTCTACGAGTCGAGTAATGGACTAATGCTCAACGATTCAAGTCTGTACAAATACAAACACTACCAAACAGCATGTAATGTTGCAATAGTCACCAGAAATATTTCACGACAAACAGCATACCACCAGCTCATCAACAACCTTCAACAACTATGAATAATGTCAACAAATTACTTCACACTACAGTTATACTGTTAAGATATTCTGACAGAAGCTGGCTATGTATGTATACTAGTGCACAGTTTCAACCCACACAGCAGGACTGACTAACTGATGAAAAACAGTTCTTATCAGACACAGCAGGGCAACAGAACTCCACTGACAACTGAACGTTTACCAGTTGCGGTGTGGAAATCCAAGGAGAGGCAACTCTGACGGCAATCCCTGGTAACATGTGCGGCCACGACAGTACGCCTGGAGGAAGAGTGACTTGAACGGCTCAAAATGGACAACGCCAACTTGATCATGTAGCAGCTGCAACAGAACAATCTTAGCTGAGCATACAGCCACGTGTGCACCCCATGTCATGCTCTCGGCCCAGTCTGTATGTGTGTGTTAATACGTTTACAAACTAGAAAGCAAAGGTCAATGTCAAATACTATGTATGTGTCAGACTGTAGCACATTGCTTCTTGCTGAGTTCATCTTTCAGCACACTGACACAGACCGACAAAGGAGTTGAATGTCGCCAAATGTTCCAAATTCATCAGTAAGCAGCCTCCAAACTCATCCGACTTAAAGCTCCTAAACTACCATAACTGGCTTGCTATGCTTGATCTAGTTGTCAGTTATGCCCTGAGGATACATCAAAGCCAAAAGTAGCTCTTCGGATCATCTGAAGTAAGACTTTACCACATAATATAGCCGTTGAAAGATCTATTCCCACTTTCACCATGGTGGACATTTAAATACCAACTGTGAGTAGGTATCTGTGAACTTGTTGCTGCAACATGCTGCATCAGGTGTTAAGTATCAACAGACTGACAACATCACTACATTGTTTTATGATGTAAAGGTAAAGGTAAAGCCTGGATACTCGATATAGCACTGCTTACAGGTGGTTAACACGAACAGCAGCGCTTCACAATCCTAGAAGTGGCAGCTGACTGGCATGAGCTGATGATACCGTGGCGCGGTATGCAGCCATCCACTGCCCGCGATAGCGGACAAGTGGACCCGCGGCGCAGCACAACAGATATACCACCGCCCCAGTCAGCCGCACTAGGCCTTCACCCCGTAGCCCGTAGGCTACTACTCATTAACCGACCCCGGAGGGATGGCACGCTGAGTAGGCGTGTACACACACTACATGTTTCAAATGTGTCGTCGCTTTACCACTCACCAGCAATATTATCTTCTCAGTCTACGCCGTAAGTTTAACAGTAATACTCTGAGTAAACATTTGTGCTTAAAATTAAAGTTTTTGTAATTTTATTTGTGCCACCCTGTAATAAGTCACAAGAGATAGTCACCCGCATCGCAGTTTCAAACGAGCCGGCAACGACGTGATCGGCAGGTAAATGAGAGTTGTTGCACCACACCTGAATACATCAACAATCAGCTCACCTACACAGCCGCAGCAACAGCCAGAACAGAGGACAGATCTGACTGAAAGAGACATGAAGAAATGAGATGCTGTCCACCTACACTTCCTGATACTTGAGGAAACTGAGTTATGTTGAGCACATGTTACAGGTTATTTCAGAGATGATCCCATCAGCTAATCTCTTGACTGATGCCCAGCATACTCAACCAATCACTTAGCTAATAGTGACAAAACTGCACATAACTACTGCCAAGAACAACAGCAAAATCTCAGAAACCACGTGAGAAAACTACTAAAAAATGCACCCTGTAGACTAAACCAAATTAAATTAAAGCCTGGTTTGGGGGCCTGTTATTGCATCTGGTCAGGACATGGACTGGGTCTATTCCATAGCTCTCAGGGCCGACACGAGGGCTGGGTGTGAAGTTGTGTTGGGTTATTAGTCGGTCTCCTTTCACGCACGTCTCTCATCAACACGAGACAGATCACGAAACAAAAGACAGGAAGTTCAGTCGTGTGCATTATCACAATGGACAGCCTTCAGCTGAGCCCAGGACCGCATACTACTAAGCTTTGTTACTGCAATGACTGATTTAATTACACCAAGATAATTACTATTAAGATCAGGTAGACAGCCACAGCGTGCAGTAGGTGTTGGTATCATTTCTACAAGTAAGTAAGTAAGAGAAGTACTGACAAGTGCCTGACAGGTTCCCTTCGTTGGAGGCATGAACGCACCGTCGACGCCAGCTACAGACGTCGCCGTGACATCCTGCAATCAACCAAACCAACACTCTCAAATGTCTACACATGACAGCGGTATTGTTCAACAATGAAAACAATGATGTCAAAACACATACACACAATCAAACAGTTAGACTTAGTGTAGCTACATAACTTAGTGAATTCTGATTGTCTGTGGCTGTCAGTCGAAGTGGGTGACTCCGATTGGTTGACAGTTAACTCACAGACGAGTGGTCATTAGAGCTATCGTTGTGTGAAGACGGCAAAGTGTTGTCGTAAAAAAGACGCTTGCAACTGGAACGGAACTGAATGTGTGTAAATTCAACTTTGACGTCAATGAACGTGGACTGACTGACACACTAACACTAAACGAACAAAAGTGTAAAAGATTTGAACAACATTGCAGACAGCACTTCTGTATGCAAGCAAGTGGGAACAATTGGCTTCAGATTAACTTACCACAGCATACGACATTAGACACCAGACCAAAATACCAAGACAGCATACTCGTGACTGGTCAGCCATCTCTACATTACTCTCGCTCGTTGTGTACTAACTGTTAATGTAAACAATCACTGAGACAAACCACCACAACGTGACTACACATTGAGTCAAATATCACCCACTGACCAAGTCGGGAGGCAGTTCCAGTTCCTCATCAACATCCCAACCACCGCCTTCCTGATCACCACCGGCTTCCAGCTCTTCATCCGCCAGTGTAAAGCCACCATCTGTTTCATCAAACAATTCAATACTACTAGGTACAACATGTAATCAACACATACACCGTGTCTCAGAAAAAAACAAGCATAACTGTTTTGTCATAACTTCGTCAACTTTCCACCAATTCTGGTAATTTTTGGCAAAAAGATGGCAAACAGCCTAAAATTATACGAGATGCACTCATTTTCCACATCACCTAACTCATGTCAATGCACTACCGTGTTAAACGCACATGTTCCAAATTATTACACAACGCTGTAATTGTTAGTCTGCAATAAACTTTCTAACGACTTAATTAGCACACAATAAACCGAAATATGGTTTATTTAGCAGAATTTACATTTGTATAACATTTTGTTTCAAAATGATGAGAATTTATGCATGAAGTGTGCCCCGCATACACGGACACAAGCACTTAGATGACGACAAAACTGGCAGATAGCGGCATCAACGAGTGACTGGTCAAACTGTGCCCACTCCATTTTGAGGAAAATGCAGACGAAAAATTGTCCGCAGTTGATTACTTTCGGTGTAGAATATTCAAGCATAGAATATCTAAACCACAAAAATTATTAAATCATGTGGTGCCCTCAATTGAATGGATGATGCACATGCAAGCAATCTGATACTAATAATTACAGCGTTATGTAACAATTTATAACATCTGCGTTTAACATGGTAGTGCTTTGAGGTGAATTAGGTGAGGTGGAAAATGAGTGCACCTCATATAATTTTAGACCGTTTGCCATCTTTTTGCCAGAAATTATCAGAATTGGTGGAAATTTGAGGAAGTTATGACAAAACAATTTTGCTTGTTTTTTTTCCAAGACACGGTGTATAATAACTGTACTGCCCTGCTACAGTAAGACACTTATTATTAGCTTGACTGCCCTAGTTCGACTGCTGACACATCTTTTGTGCAACATTTGGTAGCTCTGGTGTAAATTATCACTTGTAAATTTTGCCTGCCACCACGGCAACCTCTTCAATGACGTGAGGGTGGCCAAAAGTTATTCAATTTTTACGAGACACAATATCTAACAGCACGCCAAGCTTCATCCAAACCCAACATGAACTTTTTGAGATATTGTGCATTCAGGGAGACTTTCAGACAGACAGATAAGCACACATACAACAGAAAACACATTCCTATAACAAAGTTGTTGGGATATTTAATAACCAGTAACTGAACACTGTTCTTTCACACCGGCAATGACTATATTAGCATAAAGAAAGGTTCCATCACACCTTCATCAATGACAATGTCCTCTTCACCCCAGCCTTCTCCTGCCTCTGAAATATCCACATCGATCTGACCAAGACCAGTGGCCGCTCCCGTCTCTGCAACCACAACATGTCTCACAGTTCACTCACACATAAACTCAGTGCTTTGTGTATAGGATGACGTGTAGTGATACAAAGCAACACATCGACAGACCCGCTTCTCAATCACCATAGCTATAAAGCATCCTGTGCCAGACCGGGTTAAGCTGTCGTCTGTAAGATCCGGGCACTCTGACGCTCAGGGCTGAGCGTCACAGTGCCCAGATGTCAAAAATTACAGACGACAGCTTAACCCGGTCTGGCACAGGATGCTTTACAGATGTACCCATATGACAACAGTTGGCGTCAAAGGGTTCATAAACAACTGACAGAGTCACTCACTTTTGCCAGCGACAGCTCCTTCAAAGATGCTCTTGGTAACAGTCAACAGCGGCCAGTTTCCCTCCTGCTGCATTATCGGCACTGGAGGCTGCAGTAGGACAGCATTGGGACTCACTTCCGGCAGCTGCTCCTTGTCCACATCAAACAACGACTCCAGCTGCTCTGCTTCGTCTGCCAGGCCGTGAGTGGCGGCCGTCAGATACGCCAGAGATCCTACCAACCACTCAGCTACTTGATCAATGACCACAACCACGTCAATTCATTTTAACAGATTCAGTTTCGATGATAAAATGTCTGAACACTTGAAAAATATTTATTTATCAACTGTTTCCGATAAGTTTTGACATATGATGGCTTAATTTAGCACACAAATCATTAGCTGACAATGCCGATTACCACTGTCTACATTACTGTCAGTGTCAGATCGTCATCAGTAACAACAGAGTCATTTAAACTCATTCAAATGATCTTCTCCATCACTAACTTCTTTTCTGAATAACCTCAACACATTTATCTTGATAACAACACAGTCAGCACATAAGAAGAGGTCATTAGGTGATGCACGCTACATTGATCTACAGCTCAGTAGAGTATGGTTTAATGTCTGGCTCAACACATTACAAGTCATTTTGGAGATCTTCACAGCCAATCTTTTGACCGATGCAAAACACCCAAAAACTGAACATAACTAACAACCGAAAACAACACAAAACCTAAAACGCCAGACAAGAAAACTATAAGAAATACATAAACTAAACAAAATAAAATTACAGCCTGGTTTAAGGGCCTTTGACACCATTCAGCCAGGAAATGCATTGGGCCTATTCTACAGCTTCCGAGGCCCGGATTCGGAATAAATCTACACTTTACTTACTCGCAACAAACTGCTGCTGATACAATTATAGTTTGTGTCATTTATTCAATACAGCACTCTCTGACGCAATTCACACAAGATGTTGCTAACACATTCAGCACAAGACGTCCTTGATGTTCATTGGACAGGACTCGTTCCACTGTGGGTCAGTGCAGATGGGGTTTTGAAGAACTGAAAGTGGATACAACCAAAGCGGACATTATCAGTGACAGTGCACAGTGACCAATGACAATTCAACCAGAGTCTTAAGCCAGAACACCATTTTGCTCCGAAGTAATTGTTCTGACGTCAATTTCCAGAGATGACTACGTCAACGATGTGACCTCAGCACTAGCGATGACAGTAACACTTCTTCAGTGCACTGAGGCTCCTGGCTGTATAATGAACAACAGTAAGAGGAATCCCACTCCAACAATCCTCTCATGAACTGCTCGACTTCCAATCAGACGGAAATAAATCATTGAAATCCAGGCAAATAAAAACCCTAAAAGAGACGAGTGATACACATGAGAACAGGACATCAAATACGACGTACGTTGGCCACAGTTCTTGAGTATCTTAACTCGTTCACTGACATCACCGAGTAGCAGCGCTGCCTGAAACTGACCGCTCAGATCCTTGCGGATTTCAGCTATACAACCACATGGTTCAGTGTCAAATTTTTTAATTTGGCTTTAAAGCATTTTACAAGAAAGCCCAGCTGATGCTGGCATACCCGCGCGACGCAAAAACGATGAAAAAAATTCCTCCATTTCGAAGTTATAACAAGTCCCAGTCAAGTAGGAAATCCGGTGTTTATAGTAATTAAATTTCTTATTCAAATTACAAGTACGTACAATAATAGTTAGTTATACTGTTTAGTCAGCTTCAAACTGAATAATATTACATTATTAT